>Ga0137357_1000088_pt1 | contig 11832 bp, 9 predicted proteins | sample EasRivERMLT860_2_FD_104762 | JGI IMG/M metagenome (GOLD analysis project Ga0137357, IMG submission 104762) | Soil microbial communities from meander-bound floodplain in the East River, Colorado, USA - East River MetaG ERMLT860_2 | ecosystem: Environmental > Terrestrial > Soil > Floodplain ... | reverse complement strand
TGTCCATATCGCGAGTTGCACATGCCGCAAAAAGAAGCGGAAATCGATCCGGCTCGTTTGACGTTCTTGCCGAAGGCGCGCGAATGCGCTGCCATCGGCGTAAGCCAGCAGATGAGCCGGATCGATTTTCCCTTCTGTTCCTTCGGTCGCGTAACATACAAACACACAGCCGCTGACACGACTTGAATACAATATGGCGCATGAAATTGTTATCCGGCCTAATGATTGGGCTTTGCTGGGCCGAACGAAAGTCTGCGTGCCCTTTGGTACAAAGGCCATCGAGTTTCCGTCAAATGCGGGCATCCTGGCACCGTCGGCGACTGCCAGCTGGATTTGCGTTCATGGTCTCCAGGCTGACACCTAGGTCATAAACGATATGCAAGCCGTGATCCTCGCCGGTGGCCTCGGCACCCGCATTTCGGAGGAAACCCACCTCAAGCCCAAGCCCATGATCGAGATCGGAGGCAAGCCGATCCTCTGGCACATCATGAAGCTGTATTCCGCCCATGGCGTCAATGACTTCGTGATCTGCTGTGGCTATAGGGGATATGTCATTAAGGAGTACTTCGCCAACTACTTTCTGCACATGTCGGATGTCACTTTCGACATGGCCACCAACCAGATGCAGGTTCACCAGCACAAAGCTGAGCCGTGGAAAGTGACGCTGGTGGACACGGGCGAAAATACGATGACCGGCGGACGCGTCAAGCGCGTTGCGGACTACATCAAGGATGAAGAGGCATTCTGCTTCACGTACGGCGATGGCGTGAGTAATCTGGATATCAGTGCTGAAATTACCTTTCATAAGAACCATAGAAAGTGGGCAACCATTACGGCGGTCCAACCACCCGGTCGTTTTGGAGCATTGAAGCAGGCGGGGGACCAAGTGACTGGTTTTTTCGAAAAACCACGCGGTGACGGTGACTTGATCAACGGCGGCTTTTTCGTACTTTCGCCCCGATGCCTAGACCTGATCGAAGGGGACCAGACCAGTTGGGAGGCTGCGCCCCTTACGCGACTTGCGGAGATGGGGCAAATGATGGCCTTTGAACATCGAGGTTTCTGGCAACCTATGGATACACTGCGCGACAAGAACCAGCTGGAGGAACTCTGGAGTTCAGGAAAGGCGCCCTGGAAGATCTGGTCCTGACCGCATGCCGAATTCGATGCCGAAATGCCGCAATTGCGGCGCGCCGCTTACCCGCACGTTGATCGATCTCGGCCTGTCGCCTCTGGCGAACTCCTATGTTTCAATGGACGCCGCCGCCGACCGGGACAGGTTCTACCCGCTTCATGCGCGCGTCTGCGATGAGTGCCTTCTGGTTCAGGTCGAGGATGTGGTCCCCGCCGAGGAGATCTTTTCCAACGAGTACGCCTACTTTTCGTCCTATTCGGAAACCTGGCTGACGCACAGCAAAGCATACGCGAACATGGCCAGGAAACGGTTCAACCTCGGCCGCGAGACTCTGGTAATCGAAATTGCATCCAATGACGGATATCTGCTTCAGTATTTTGTAGCGATGGGTATTCCGGTTCTCGGCATCGAACCGACAGCAAATACTGCGGCGGTAGCGGAATCAAGGGGCGTGCCTACACTCGTGCGGTTTTTCTCAGAGCAACTGGCCCGCCAGCTCGCTTCCGAGGGTCGACGGCCGCGGCTCATTTGTTCCGCTAACGTACTAGCCCATGTGCCGAACATTAAAGACTTTGTTGGCGGTATCGCCGCGCTCCTGGAAGGCGATGCGGTCTATACGGTCGAGTTTCCCCACCTCCTTAACCTCATCAATGAGGTTCAGTTCGACACCATCTATCACGAACACTATTCCTATTTATCGTTGCTGGCGATCGAGCGCATTTTCGCAGCGGCCGGTCTACGCGTCTTCGAAGTCGAATCTCTTCCAACTCATGGTGGGTCGCTTCGCGTTTACGTTTGTTTAGACACGGCGACATATGCCACGGAAGCGGGAGTGGAAGAGATGCGCAGCCGCGAGAAGGCGGCCCGCCTCGACCGACCGGAAGGATACAGGGGGTTTGACGCAAGGGTGCAGGCAGTACGTGACGATCTGCGAACTTTCCTCGCATGGGCGAAAAACGAAGGCAAAACGGTTGCGGCGTATGGGGCAGCCGCCAAAGGCAACACTCTTCTCAATTACTGCGGTATCGGGACGGAGTTCATACCGTTCGTCGTCGACAAGAACCCTGCAAAGCAGAACACGCTTCTTCCGGGAAGCAGAATTCCGGTACGCGCAGTCGAAAAGCTGCGTGAATACAGGCCCGATTACGTTCTGATAATTCCGTGGAACCTGAAGGCAGAAATAATAGAGCAACTCGACGATCTGCGGCGCGTCGGCACCAGGTTTGTAACGGCCATCCCGAAAGTCGCGTTCGTGGAATGAATGCTCGGCGAATTCTTCTAACTGGAGCGACAGGGCTCATTGGTCGGCAGACCATCGCCCCACTCAAGGCCCACGGCTTCACCATCGTAGCACTGACGCATAGTGGCAAGTCTGTCGCAGAAGCGGACGAAACAGTTGGTGCCGATCTGCTCGATGCCAACGCCATGAGGGCGGCGGTTAAGTCCGCCGCCGCCAGTCATCTGGTTCACCTGGCATGGCACAACAACATAGCCGATCGTTGGACATCGCCGGCCAATATCGATTGGGCGGCCGCCAGTTTGCTATTGGTCCGGACTTTCGCCGAGGCGGGGGGCCAAAGCGCCGTTGTTGCCGGAAGCTGCGCAGAATATGACTGGCAGGACGACGGATTATTTTCCGAGGGAGATAAGCTTGGAGCGGCGACACTGTATGGCAAGGCAAAGGCAGCGGCGGGGTGCCTGCTAACTGCGGCAGCCCGGGATATCGGAATCACGCTAGCATGGGCCCGGATCTTCTTCTGCTACGGTCCGGGCGAGCCACCAGGCCGCCTGGTCGGTGATCTGATTACGGGACTGTCGGCAGACAACATTGTGGAATGCACCGACGGCCGACAAAAGCGCGACTTTCTACATGCGGCCGACATCGGACGGGCGCTGGCGATTCTGGCTGAAGAAAATGCGCATGGGGCGATCAATGTCGGTAGCGGTCAGGCAGTCCCGGTTGCTACTGTCATTGAAACTGTCGCTCGGCTTATGGAAAGGCCGGAGCTTATTCGACTTGGTGCCCAGTCGCGCCCGCCTGATGACCCGCCACGCATCGAAGCCGATGTCACGCGATTGACGACAGAATTCGGTTTCCGGCCCCAGTTCGATCTCGAAAGCGGCCTTGCCAACGTCATCCGACTGGAGCGTCGGGGGTGAACGGTCCAAACGCTCTTCACCTCTGAGCAGGTGGCAATAAATAGGGTGCAATCAAGACCCCAGCGAGCATTGGAGCAAGGCTCGCGAGAGTCAACGGCCATAGCGCTTCACGAGAGGTATGCACGCCCTATGCCCAAGTTCCCCTCACCTACTCCGGAACCCCTACAGCAAGAATCTCCGTCCCGACAAAGGACAGATTGAAATAATAGGCCAAATCCCCGATTTTCATGATGGCTCGCTTAGCCGGTGAATAGGCTCCCAACCCGACCTTCTCAACACTTTCGCGCGGAAGCCAGCGAACCAGCTGTCGATAGAATAACGAGTGAACCGGCCAACCAAAGCTGAAGGCCCTGTTCACCCGAAATCCGCTGCGGCTCATTTTCTCCACAAGATCCTGTTTCGTGTAATGTCGATAGTGGCCGTTCTTTCGGCCATGCTCATCCAGTTTTCCACCTGGAACGCTGATCACAGCAGTTCGACGGCACAACGCATGCAGCTTCTTCAGCGCCAGCACATCATCCTTCAGGTGCTCCAGAACCTGGACACAGAGAACCACGTCATACGCACTATCCATGACATCCTCATTCTCCAGGTCGAGCTTGAAGAACTTGGTATCCGGCAACGTATGACGGCAGAACTTCAAGGCCGTCTCGCTCAATTCGGAGCCTGCCAGTGTCGCGGTCGGGTAAGCTTTCCCCACCATCTGCAAGAGGCTTCCTTCGCCACACCCCACGTCCAACACGGAACCAAATGATAAGCGAGACAATTCACGCATAACCATCCGGCGAAGGTAACGAGGTGCAGGAGCGTAACGCTGCATATCCCGCCAGGCAAACCAGACCTGGTCGTAGAATTGCTGCGCGTCTTCAGTAGCCGGCAGAGTCTTCAAATCTTCAGCCATTCCGTGCTCCTGACTGACGATGCGTCATCGAGTTGACTCTTCGCCCAATCCGCGCCACATGGATTGATCGGGCCATCGTGTTCTCGTTCACTGTCGGCCGCCTGCCAGTTGGCGCAGTAGAACAATCTTCTGCCAAATAACAGAGGCGTTGTCAAGTATGTAGAAAGATTCGGGCGCCTTTCCTTGTCGGCTCGATCATCGTGCGTACAGCAATGCCGACCATGAACCGTTTTCCATCGTAGACATTCCGCATCAGATGCGGCGCGTTGAGCGCGCGCTAGGATTTCTCGAAGACCCAGAGCAGCTTCCAGATCATCGCCTCGGCATTCTCGATCTTCTTGAAGCGTCGCGAAGCGTCGGTTCGCAGGTGCGCCGCGCCAAACGGCGACCCGACGGTATTGGCAGTGCGAAGATGACCCAGATCACGGGTCAATCCACGGCGGCGCGCTGATTCTCGGATTCATCCCTGCGGGAGAGACGGTAGCTCGTGCCACCGCCGATATTTACACGCTCGCGCTCGATAACCAACGGACCACTCCGAACCTGGTAGTGAATCGACGTGACATATTCGCCCAACATGCCGATGAATATCAGCTGGACACCCGACAGGAAGAACAACGAAACAATGATTGTCGTCGTTCCACGGGGAACGAGGTCGCTCTGGAAAAAAAACAGTATGACCGACACGAACGAAAACAGGATACACATGATTGAAATCGCGAGCCCTGCCAGCGTGCAGAAACGCATGGGTGCGCGAGTAAACGAGAAAATTGCGTTCATTGCCTGGTCGATCATCATCGGCAGGTTGTGCTTCGATACGCCGCTTCTTCTTGCCCTCCAGACGTAAGGCACAACGATCCGCCGAAAGCCGCAACTCGCGATGATCCCGCGTATATAAGGGTAGTGATCATTGTGAGCTAGCACGGCGCTCAGCACTTTTCGGTCGATCAACTGGAATTCCCCGACATCTAGCAAGATCTCGAAATCGGACAGCGCATTGACGATTCGATAAAAAATCTTTCGTACTGTCCGCATAGCCAACGGTTCTTCGCGGTTGGAGCGAGCGCCGGCAACAACTTCGTAACCTTGCTCCCACAGGTGAACGAACTCTGGAATGAGTTCGGGTGGATCCTGAAGGTCCACCGGTAACATCACGAGAATGGCATCGCCGGTAGCATACTTGAGCCCATTGAAAGACGAGCGAAAGACCCCGAAATTCCGGGAATTCACAATCACCTTGACGTTCGGTTCTTCCCCTGCAATTCGTTTAAGAATATCGACCGTCCCGTCAGTAGAGGCATTGTCGACGAAAATATGCTCCAGACTGTAATCGGGGAGATTCTTCTCGAACAGCTCTCGCACGACCCGATGACAGTTCTCAACGTTATCCTCCTCGTTGAAGCAGGGGGATATGATGGATATCGTCTTCATGTCGCACCGCCAATCCTTTTCAGCTTCCCCGCATGGACCGCGCCACAGCCTCACTCTTCCCGCAAGCCAACGTCTTCATACTGACGAGGGTCTTCTCAGCAAGGTGGAGCGGCATGCATCAAGGACTTCGCAACCCGAGACTGAGCCGGAGATTGGAACTTGTGCATGATCTTACGCCCATCACCAACTATTTCCTGAGCCACCTTCGAGTTCGGGATTCCAATTGTATGCTGTGACGCGGCTCTCCCAGCGCTGCCGAGCGAGCTGTGCGGTTCCGCCTCGCGATCAAGGCGTTATTCGCCTCATTGGTCGAGGATACGCGAGTTTGTTCACGTGGTGGTTGTTCAGACGCCCGCACTCGTCAACGTGAAGCCGGCATTGGCGACCTTCGGGCCGCATCCGGTTACGCTCGCGGAGGCGGAGATAGTGCAGTAAAGTGACATTGGTCCTGGCACACGAGATCAGTCAGTTCACCCGCGTAGCCGCGGCAAGTAACGCCGGCGTGTCGCACGGTACCTATTAGCGGGGAGCATCGATGTTGAAATCAGAGGCATCAAATCGATCCAGCAGGAACTGGGGCGGCATTCTGTTCCTCATCGTCATGGCGGCAATAGTCTTACGGGTGTACTGGGCTGCAGGACTTATTCCGAAAGATGATGCTGAATATGCGAAGGTCGCCTATCAGATGTCGCGAGGGACATTTGATTACGCTCGCTACGAGGGATCGCCAGTCGTACCACTCCGAACTGGAATCGTACTACCCACAGCGGCGTCGATGGCCCTTTTCGGTCCAGGCGAAGTCCAGATCGCCGCTTATCCGTTGATCACATCGGTGGTCATGATCCTGTTGATCTACTTTTTTGCGGCGAGGATGTTCGGACACCAGGCAGCGAGGATCGCCTCGATCATCTGGATATTCCTTCCAATGGAGATCGAACTTGCGACGATGGTAGTCCCGGAGATTCCGGTGACCGCATTCGCATTCCTCGGTGTCTATTGCATCCATGTTGCGAGGAGTCGCGACGATATTGGGCAACGAGCGAAGCTGCTGCGCGGCTTGGCAGGCGGATTGGCCTTCGGTGCGGCGTGGCTCTGCAAGGAGAGTGTCGCCTTTTTCGCGCCTTTCTGCCTGGCCTTGATCCTCTTCGATCTTCGAAACAGTAAGTTCAGGCAACTCGCGACCTGGAGCGGTGTCGCGGTGGGGTCGCTCGCGGTGCTATTGGGTGAGGGGCTCTTCTACGCCATCATTAACGGCGATTGGCTGTACCGGCTAACTGCAATGCACAATAACTACCGGCTATACCCGGAGTACTTCTATTCGGAAGGTGCCCGCTTCGGATTCGAGGCAGGAACACCGTTCTGGAAGGCGATCACTAAACGAATTGCGATAGATGGGCCGGCGTTGATATTCTTGAATGCGCACTTCCTGTTTCTCCCGTCGTTTGGCGCATTAGCGGCGCTGTATGGGTTGTATCGACGGGACAGCCGGTTCTATTTTATGGCAGCTCTTTTCGTGATGCTGGTCATCATGTTCAATGGCTTTTCGGCCTCGCTGAAAGACTATCAGCCACTGCCGTTGTTCAATCGATACTTCTACGCCATTTGCGTTCCGGCGGTAATCCTGACGGGCGGCATGCTAGCAAAGTTGACGATGTCGGCAGGCATCGGGAGCGCACTGCGCGAGCGCCCGGAGTCCTTTTTCTGGGGTGGAATCATCATTCTTATGCTTGCAGCTGTAATTGCATGGTCAACGTTTCGAAAGTTTCGCGATCATGACGAAACGTGGTCGGCAGGCGAGAGATATCTCGCGCGCGTCCTATCGCCCAAGGATCGAATTCACACCGACGCGCTGAGCCGCTATGCGCTGGAGTTCTTCTGGCGATATCCGGAAAAAATGAATATTCTCGTTTACGGTGAGCCTGGTTATCAGCTCACGATCCATTGTGATGACTATGTTCTACGTAACCATAGTTACAATCGTTGGTTGGCTGTGAACCGGGGTACGTGGTTGACTTTGCGAGGATTCGAAATACCGACTGTAGTCAAGGATCCGCCCCGGAACTGGCGCATTCAATGGGCGAATCAGAACACAACGTTATTTAGGGTAGGTTGCGGCGATTAGGTTCCGTGACAGATTCGCTTGGGCACTGAATTGCAGGTATCAAGCCTGAAACAAGGATTGCTCGTCAAAATGCACTGGTATCACCGATCACGGCAAAGTGGATACAAGCCTTGGGTGGCGGTTCGACCTATGGAAGTGCAGGTCCTGGAAATTTCCCCTGAATTGAGCACCTGAAGTGCGATCCTGTTAAGCTCAGGACCAACGTCAAGGATAGAAGTGCTATCCCGGCCTTCCGGCGAACGTCTCTCACCGCGATGGATTCCAGCTAATCTGAAGCCCGTTCAACACAATGCATGACTTAGGCTTTGCATTGGCGGGATGCCGAATTCGCGCTGCGCGTTACGCGACGACTCCCGCAACGACGGGCAGCAGGCGACGCCAGATCTGGTACAGCTGCGGCTTGATGGCGAAGGTAAGGGGTGTGGGCCAATTATGCTCGATAGGCCGGAAGTTGGCCTTGAACGCGTAAACGGACCCCGACCGAGTGCCGAGATTGTAGAAGCTGCAGCCCATCTTGATTGCTTGTCGCATCGCAGACCAGTGCAGCAGACCTGCTGGGCTGGGGGCATCGCCTAGCGCGTCTCTGTCGATGGCGCCGATCAGGTTGTGCGCGGTAGTGCAGTCGCGGAGAATCAAGATCGCAGAGATTGGAACTCCCTCGCGCCACGCGGTGTAGAGATGGGCCGCTTGATGCGGCTCGGCTTCACTCATGATCAGCTTCCATAGCCTCAGGCTTCGGTAGCTGATTTGCTTCTGCGCCGAGCGGGCCTGGAAGACAGGCCAGGCCTCCTCCAACGCATCTGGCTCTTGATCGACCGTGATGACGTATCCGGCTTCGCCCGCTTGTCGAATTCTCCGTCGGGCTTCCGTCCGGAAGCTCGCCAGCACGGTCGCTTCATCAGACGAGAGATTGACGTATAGCTCGCTGATCGGATATGGGTAGAATGGCACGCCATCCGTTCGATCGGAGTTCCCGAGGGCGGCCAAGGCATCGAGGTAGGCCCCGCTAGGATGGGTAAGGCGAAGAGCGACGTAATTGTTGTGACGCGCCCACGCAAGCAGATCGTGGACAACCGAAGGTTCTACCGGACAGCCGTCCATCATGACCGGGCCATCCACGATGCACCCAAAGCGAAATCCGCGCACGCCGATGCTCACGATGCAGGCAAAGCGCGTCTTTCCATCCGATGAGTGATGTACAAGGTAACGGGGGGTCGTGGTCCAACGCCTCCCCCACTCGATAAGCGCGGCGTAGCGTGTCGGAAAGTTTATCCAAATACGCCCAGAAACGCGGTGGCCTTCGTTAAGGTATGGAAATTGCCGGATCGATGCCGTCGGCTCGCGAAGCAGCCGTTGGTTCCATTCGCCAAGCTCAGCCTTTGGAATTTCGCGCCAAGCCGTCACACGCGACGACACGTGCCGACGATACCCATAATTAGGTACGAGGCGAACGTCCCGTTGAGGGAATCGGGTCGATCCAAGAGAGCGTCTGGCAGATAAGTAAACCTATTTTCAGGCTAGCACAATCGTGACCGTTCGGCGAGGTCCATCTTGACGGCCGGTGGGTGATTCAGGCAGCGAGTCCGGGGGCTCGTCGCCTCGTAGGACCGCGGCTATATCGTATACGGCAGTTCGTCGATCCGGTCGAGCGCGACGATCGATCGATCACTCTTGAGATAGTTCGCTTCGACTATCATGAGGCAGTCATAGCGAAGTATCTCATTCTTGCTTGGTGTTTCACTGATGAGGTTCCTAGGCCACCGCATGCTTCAGACGATTGGATCTGTCGCGTCCACGATGCCCGCGATGACGCGGCGTAGCAAGGAGCTACGCGCTAGCCTACAATCCGGCCAAGGGTCGGGGTTGAGTCGCGTCCTAGGCTGAGAGGTTACTACGGCGAAGAGCAATGAGCGATCGACTCAGATACTACTTGTCGTTGTTGAGCCCGCAAGCCGCAGTTGGGTATCTCAAGCATCCTCTGCGAGTCGCCGCCAGGATTTCACGATCACTTCGGGCGGCGATCGATTGGCTCTGTCGAGCGCGGAATGCCTATGATGCTGGAAGCGTGGCCAGACGGCGGAATGGGGCCGCAATATTCAGATGACCAAGGGTGCGGTGCAGAACGCCCGTCAATGACTGGCCCACGTCTATGAGCAGGACTGCCTAAATGAGGCCGTTGATGGAGCGGAGCAACAAGTTGATCAAAGTGACTAGGGATATCTGGGTGATAGTGGGAATAACGCTATTCTTGTTCGTGTCGCTCGAGAGTTTGTTTTCGATTACTTTGCGCGTTAGAGACAGTCTTTCTTCATCTTCAACTAAATTCGCAGATCACCGGGTCAACGCGGATGCATACCAGGATCGCTCATGGGTGGCTAGTTATTACGAAGAGTTTGAACGCTCACAAAACGCTCGATGGGAACCGTATGTCTATTGGCGTCAACGACCCTACCAAGGCAAGTACATTAACATTGCCGAAAATGGACTCCGATTCACTCCAGAACATGTGACAGCGCACCAAAGCGGAACACGTCCGCTGCGGATATTCATGTTTGGCGGCTCAACACTTTGGGGTACTGGAGCTAGGGACTCAATGACCATCCCTGCCATCCTGGCCAAAGAGCTACGAGACAAAGGAATGACCGCTGAAATTACCAACTTCGGCCAAAGCGGCTATGTAAGTACGCAGGAATTTTTCGGACTCTTGCTCGAACTGCAGAAGCAGAACATCCCCGATCTCGTGGTCTTTTATGATGGCGTGAACGACACATTTTCTGCATTTCAGCAGGGCGTCGCGGGGGTGCCGCAGAATGAAATCAACCGGGCCACCGAATTCGCCCTGACCGCGCGCAGCAACCGTGCAAGGCTCTGGTTCCAGGCTTTTCGGGACACGCTATATGACCTCTCCATTGTGAGATTTCTCGAGGGCCTCCTCAGCCGGCTCGGCATCATTCATCAGCGAGGCACCTTGAGTACCTCGGCGTTCGTGAGCAGTCGGGATCATGATGCGCTGGCGCAGGAGGTTATAGCCAGATACAAGAGCAACGTCAGGATGGCCAATGCGCTCGCCAGTCAGTATGGTTTCAAAGTGCTGTTCTATTGGCAACCGACCATATTTCAGAAGAAACACTTGACTGAATATGAAGATTCGTCGCACCAGCATGTTCGATCGATTGAGTCGTTCTTCCTCAGAACGTACGCGCTTGCGCAGCAAAGCATTGGCAAACACGATAGATATACTCGAGTTCGCGACTTGAGCCTGCTATTCTCGAATATTCGGGAACCGCTTTACGTCGACTGGTGTCATTTGGCCGAACTTGGTAACGCGTTAATAGCCAGAGAGATGGCTAGCGACGTATTCTCAGTAGTCGGTGCAAAGTGACGCCATGGACGATCCGGGTGAGCTGGGATGTCCGGCAGTACATTCGGGCGCCGTTCGTACCGCGACGGCCAGGTTGAGACTCGACGACGGGATGCGGGTGCGGAGCTTTGGATTCGGAACGACGGGGCGAGTTCGAGGTGAGTCGTCATCAGCAATACCGACTGGGCGAGTATGTGGAAACCATCACCGAACCCTCCTACTGCAGCCAGATGCGAGTCCTGACCTATCTGCTGGTAGGCAAATGCGAGGTACCGAAGCGCCGGAGGCCCGGAATCTTGAACGGGCCTTACGAATGGAGCGGAATTTCGGTCCAAGGCCTGGTGGTTCCGGATCACGTTGAGGTGTAAAGCCATAACGCGGCAAGCGGTTGCTCGCACGAATGGCTCTCGGCTCAGGGCATTCCGGCTCTGGCTGGCGTCGATGCCAGGTTGCTTACCAGGCGAGCGCGTGATCACGGCACCATGCAAGGCCGGCTCTACGTATCGTGCACAGGCAAGGTCGATAGCGGGAAGCACTCCCGCGAGGTTGAAATGCTCGAGGAGGTATTCTGCACTGTCGCGCGATGCAAACTGGTTCGCTTCCTGCTGCCAAGAGCGCGCTATTGATGGCGCTCAATTGGGGACTCCGATCGTGGTCGCAACTATGTACGATCGACTGAAAGGTCACTAAGGCGAAAAGTGATGAGTGATCGACTCAGATAT
>Ga0137357_1000087_pt1 | contig 11851 bp, 10 predicted proteins | sample EasRivERMLT860_2_FD_104762 | JGI IMG/M metagenome (GOLD analysis project Ga0137357, IMG submission 104762) | Soil microbial communities from meander-bound floodplain in the East River, Colorado, USA - East River MetaG ERMLT860_2 | ecosystem: Environmental > Terrestrial > Soil > Floodplain ... | reverse complement strand
GATCCGGCTCATCTGCTGGCTTACGCCGATGGCAGCGCATTCGCGCGCCTTCGGCAAGAACGTCAAACGAGCCGGATCGATTTCCGCTTCTTTTTGCGGCATGTGCAACTCGCGATATGGACACTGCCGAGTCGGTCAAACGACCATTGGTTTCGGCAGCGGCACAATGCATTTTCCAGAATAACTGTACTTTCGTCTAAGCATTTGCATAATTTCATCTTTGAAATTCCAGGCGCCTATCATTACGTAGTCGGGCTGAAGCGCCATGAGTTCATCGGGCGACAATACCGGTATTCTGCTGCCAGGGCATAGCAATCCCTGTTTCTTAGGATTGGTATCGCCAATTGCGCTCAAATGACTCTTCGTCACGCCGCAGTAGCTCAACATGGTCATGCACCTGGCGGATGCGCCGTAACCCACCACTTTCTGCTCCTGTCGACTGAGCTCGTTCAACAGATCCATGAAATCGCGCCGCTGGGCCTGCACTGCCTGCCCAAATGCCGCCCATCCTTCTGGTTGGTTGAGAGAGATGTGATCTTCGAAGGCCAGGAGCGATTGATCGGCCCGGGGAGTGCTTTCCTCGGTGCGAACAAACTCGGCGACTAGCGAGCCCCCGTTAAGAGGCGAAAACGTGATGTCAATGATCTTTAGTCCATATCGTTCGCTCAGTCTTGAGAGCGAATAGACGGTCATGTACGAAACATGCTCGTGAAAAATGTAGTCGTACAAAAGCTCGTTTCGAATAAAGAATGCGTAGGGAAGTTCCACGACAAGACATCCGCGCGAAGAAAGTAAATGAACGACACCCTCGAGTAAGTCTTGAAGCTCTTCGGAGTGTCCCAGCACATTGCGTGCAACAATAATGTCGGCAGGACCGTACTTTGAAAGGACGGACTCTGCAACGCGACGTCCGAAGAAGTCTCTGATGCTAGGCAATCCTCTTTCATCAGCATCCAGAGCAACGTCCGAAGGGTCGACTCCCAGAATATCGAAACCAGCATCGCGATATCGACTGAGAAAGAAACCGTCGTTGCTCGCTATTTCCACAAGGAATTTCCCGCGTTCACTTAGATGTCGTTCACGTAGACGATTTGCGAACTTGATGGCGTAATCAGAAGCCGCCCTCGAGGTACCCGTAACCCAGAGGTACGAACGAAACAGTTGCTCACGAGGAACGAGATCTCTAATTTGGATGAGTCGGCAATGCTTACACATCACCAAGCTAAGAGGAGCACGAAATTCATCCGCTTTGTCTGCCTCGTTTGTGCAGAAAGCGTTTGCCAGAGGCACTAGTCCCATATCAAGCAGCATTGATGCTTGATCGGCGTTGCAAGCCCTGCATGCGAAGTCAACCATGGTCAGCCGCTACGTCGTTTTCGTCGACATTGGGCGAAGCCCAACGCTGCCCTCGATTGTGAGCTGCATTTTCATAGCGCTCAATTTGCTTGACGGTGAATTCATACATATCGTCGGGACGCTCTTCGTAGAAGGTACGGTACCAATTTGCAATGGCATCCGCGGTTTCGTCAATTGTCCAAGTAGCTTCCCAGCCCATGTGATGCCTTGCCTTGCTGCAATCGAGGGCCAAAAGGTGAGACTCTCCAACCGTAGTCCCACTCGCGATCTGAATATCGCTCTTGGAATTTCTCCACCTGGCGTAAAGGCGCTCGATCAGTTGCTGAACGGAGTAGATATTTCCGGGCGACGGGCCAAAGTTCCAGGCGTCGCTGAAAAGCACAGGGTTCTGGTTTAGAAGCCGGCCCAACCAGAGGTAGCCGCTAAGCGGCTCAAGGACGTGCTGCCAGGGCCGTGTTGCAAGCGGATTGCGCAACGTTAATGGCTCATTGGCTACGATAGCTCTCACAGCGTCCGGGACAATTCGATCGAGAGCCCAATCCCCCCCGCCGATGACATTCCCGGCCCGAGCAGAGGCCACGGCGACCCTGCGAATGGGCTCTGTCACGTCCTGGAACTTCGAATCCCGATAGGCTTCTATCACAAGCTCTGCACAGGCCTTGCTTGCACCGTATGCATCGTATCCACCCAGCCGGTCTGTCTCTCTATATCCCCACTCCCATTCGACATTGCGGTAACACTTATCGCTCGTAATAGCCACGACAGTCGTTACGGAATCGGTTTGCCGGGCTGCTTGCAGAACGTTTGTAGTCCCCATGACGTTTACATCGAATGTCTGCTTGGGGTGTTTAAACGAATATCGCACAAGCGATTGCGCGGCCAGGTGAAATACGATTGAAGGCTGGTACTCGTGCATGAATGATAGCAACGAGTCAAAATCCCGAACATCCGCTTGGGTATGCTTGAGGCGCGAACCCAAGTCACAGACTGCGAAATTTGAGGGCTCGGAAGGTGGCTCGAGTGCATACCCAACCACGCGTGCTCCGAGCCGAGTTAGCCAAATCGACAGCCAAGAACCTTTGAATCCGGTATCGCCGGTCACCATGACCGATTTTCCTGCATAAAAATCGTCAAATGGTTTTTGCATCAGAAGTGGTCCCACGAATCCGGAGTGTCGACGGGCTGCGCTCACGGGCATTGTGCACTTGGAACAGTCTGGCGCGCAACGGAGGCTCACTGGCTCGAGATAAGCCCACGTGTAGCTCCACAGCAGCGCGCGCGAGGGGCAAGGGCTGCCGTCCTTTTCTCTCGCGTTCCGCGACTCGATGTCGGGCACCGCGTGGTAGGTAAACGGGATGGTGGCGCTGGCCAGCCGCCCGGGAGATTGCGCTGGCGAGGCCCGCTCGGCGGGGGCTGTCACCCAGCAGCCCAGCGCTCGAGGATGCGCCGCACGACGTGCGGATCGTCGATCAGCGCGATGACGTCGATCGACCCTTGGCCCAGGAGGAAAAGACAGGGCCCCTCTCCCGTCTCCGGGGACACTCCAGCGGAACGGCCTCCAATCAAGTTTCATGCTAACGGGTCGCAGTCCATGTGCATCACGAATCTCCCTTCGCCCGCTATGCGGGAGAGGGGCTCGGGGAACGCCCAGCGTCGTCACACATCTTCACCACGCTCGGGCGATGTTGCAGATAAGCCGCCCGAGGAAGCTTTCGCGCGAGCAGCAAGTTCATTCGCCAGGCCCTCACGCGGCGAAGGCAGGGCGAGACCCTCCTGGGGTCAAGCGTTCTTCGCGCTCGTCCCGCGCGCGGTTCGAGTACCGCCCCAACTTAACTTCGATGTGCGCTGAGAACCCAGAATGGCGCCACGCGAGGGCGCCTCGCTACAGTTCCTCTGCGAGTGCGCCGTGCTGCACCGGAATCGAAAGCGCTTCGCGCCGGAAGCCCCTGGCAATCAAGGCCCCATCGACGGCGAGCACGTGCACACGACGTATCCGCCCACCGGCACAATCCAATTGAATGATTCCACGGCTTCGATCAGCAGACTCCGTCCGGCTTCGCTGAAACCCACCGTCCAGACTCTGCCATTAAGGCCGACAGCACCTGGGTTATCCTGACGGAGCAGGTGGTATCGGATCGCCACCGCCTTCTCCTTTGGCTTCTTCCTTGGCGGCGCGGAGGTCTTCCCGCATCCGGAAGTAGACGATCCAGGCAGCGAGGGCGAGCACCCATTCCGCGACGCGCATGGAGAGTCGCGCGATCACGCCCTGACTCTCCGGATGATCGACAAGCCGATACAGTCCCGCAAACGCAGCTTCACCCACTCCCACGCCGCCGGGCGTGAGCAGCAGAGTCTGAACGATGAAACCTATCGGTGCGATCACCATGAGTTCGGACAGCGTTGCCAGATCGGTCTCGGGATGTTCGGGTGGGAAGACTTGTGCCGCGAAGTGAAAGGTGAAGATGATCACGAAGTGTGAGGCCGCGGTAAGCGCCACGCCATACCCCATCACGCGCATATGCTGGCGAAATTCCCAGACGGCGTACCACAGGTTCGAGAACACGACGCCGACTTTGGGGAGTGAGCGTAGCCGATCCGCGAAGCGATCGACGCGGCGCTGGGGCAAAAACCCGAGGAGCAGGAAGCCGAGGATGCCGCCTCCGGCAATCGCTGCCGTCACCTTCACTATCCACTGGAGGTAGGCATTCCCCAGAATGCGGGAGTTGCCGCTCGCCCAGGCGACCGAACCCAGCACCGCAGCGAAAAGTACCAGACCGAAGAGCCCGAACGCACGATCCATCAGCACCGTGGAGACGGCCGCCGTGCGCTGCCCCGGACTGTCCTTGGCGAGGAAATACGCTTTGAAAAAGTCGCCCCCCACCGCGCCCGGCAGAAACGTGTTCCCAAACAGGCCCAGGAGACCGAGCTGGAAGGCGTGCCTCAGCGTGAACGGAATGTTGAGGGAGCGAACGAAAAGATACCAGCGGACGATTGTAAGGGAGGCTGCGACGACGAGCAGGAGCAAGCACGCCAACAGCCATTCCCAGGCGATCGGTCCTTGAAGAAGATCGCGCAGACCGGGCGAACTCGTCTCGGCATCGGGCTCCCAGTACTTGTAGATCACGGCGGCCAGGATGCCGAAGCCAGCGACATATTTACCAACTCCGACAATCCACTTCACCGCTTGCTTCTTCACCTCGACCTCCCGCGTCGCGAATGGGAAGCATTGTGCGGAAGTGATGCATTCGGGTCCAGCCGAAGAAGCGAGGATCGGGCCCTGCGCTACGCTACGCGATCCCGGGGACGGCGTGGTAGATTGGTCGGACAACGGCGTTGGCTGGGCATCCAAGTGTCCCCGCGGCACCGAAATCCATCATGCTGAAAAACTTTCGCCTGAAAACCTGGATGACTGTTCTATCCGTGACGCTGGTTCTGGGCGTAACGGGATGGTACTTTAGGCACTCCGTTCAGGAAGAGATGCTGAGATTTGCTCTTCCCAAGGTCGAAGCGCCGCCCGAGGGTACCGTCCGTTTTGCCGTGATCGGCGATTATGGTAACGGCAGTCCTCAGGCAAGAGATGTGGCTTTAATGATCGATAGTTGGAATCCCCACTTCATTACGACAGTGGGAGACAATAATTATGGAAACGGCAATTTTCCGCGCGGTGCTGCGGAAACGATTGACCAGAATATCGGCAGGTTCTTTCACGCCTACATTTCACCTTACAAAGGACGATACGGCCCGGGCGCGACGACCAACCGGTTCTTCCCGATACCTGGCCACGGCGACTGGGATAGCCCCGATGGGCTTCAGCCCTATCTCGATTACTTCACGCTGCCGGGCAACGAGCGCTACTACGACTTTGCCTGGGGCCCGGTGCATTTCTTCATGCTCGATACCGACGAGCGCGAGCCGGATGGGGCTAGCGCAACATCGATCCAGGGGCGTTGGCTTGAGCGGAACCTTGCGCAATCCGGGGCACCTTGGAAGCTCGTCTTCACCAGCCATGCGCCTTATAGCTCTCACAGGGTTCCGGATGTCGAATACATGCGCTGGCCGTTCAGAGCATGGGGAGCCGATGCCGTGTTGTCCGGCTTTTATCATGTCTATGAGCGCCTCCTCGTCGATGGCCTGCCGTACTTTGTCAACGGCGCCGGTGGAACATGGCTTTCCAGTTTCGGAGAGATCGATGCCCACAGCCAGTTCCGCTACCGGGAGGATTTTGGCGCTATGCTGATTGACGTCACCGGCACGCGGATCACGTTCCGATTTGTCACTCGCGACGGACGGATCGTCGATGAGTACTTTCTGGTGAAGAAGCAGACAGGGTAGAAATTCATCCCTTTAATTCGAGCAATTGGCATGGCCGATTACCAAGTGACCCTTAAGTTGGTTTCAGGAGCTCAATCATGAGTACCAAGGCCATTCCTGCCGGGCAAGGAACCCGTCATACGCGGGAATTTCTCCGCATGATCGGCGTACCGGAGACGCCACCCCGTACGAGCCCGTTCGACCCCGGATATGACCCTGCGACCCTGATTAGCCATCTGGAACAGAGTGGGCATCTCATTTCGAGCCTGAAGATCTCGATGGCCTGTTGGCTGGTCGCCAATGAGGCTGCAACGCGAGCGAAAGTGCACGCCGCTCGAAAATTGAATGTGCCAGTTTGCACGGGAGGAGGCCCATTTGAGATTGCGGTGGTCTTTGGCAAGCTCCCCGAATTCCTGGATCTGTGCGCGGATATCGGCGTGACCCACATTGAAGCCGGCGCGGGGTTTACCGATATGCGGATGAAACCGAAGGAAGTCATCCGTCTGGCGTCGGAGCGCAAACTCGGCGTTCAGTTCGAGGTGGGCGAGAAGCATGGCGGGACCTTCACTTCCGATGTAGTTGAGCAGTTATTGGACCTGGGAAGAGAGTGGTTGGATGCAGGTGCGCAGAGAATTGTGGTGGAAGGGAGAGAGAGCGCGCAGGACGTCGGGCTATTTGATGAGAAGGGCCGCCTTCAGCCAAAATTCGCCGAGAGGTTTGTCGAGGCTTTCGGGATGGAAAGAGCGGTTTTCGAAGCGCCGAACAAGCCCAGCCAGTTTGCGCTGCTGAACCATTTCGGTCCGGGAGTCCACCTGAGCAATGTCCGGATCGAGGAGCTGCTTCGTGTCGAGATCTATCGAAGGGGCCTTCACTCGGATGCTTTCGGACATGAAAACTTGAGACCCCAAGGCCCCAGTCAAGACCGCCCCAGGGGCTAAGGAGATTTTTTCGTGAAGGGTACGGTTTTAATTGATTGTCTTCCCGAGAGCGCGGAGCGTTACCGCGACAGATACGCCATCGTGGTGGTGGACGTCATCCGCGCGACAACGGTGGCGACCACGGCCGTCAGCATGGGGAGACGTGTCTACCCCGCGAAAACGACGGATGACGCCTGTGTGATCGCGGCGACCCTCAAGGACCCCTTGCTGGTTGGAGAGCTCGGGGGCAACAAGCCGTACGGCTTCGACATGACGAACAGTCCGGTCCAAATTGCCGCAAGAGCGGACGTGCACCGCCCCATGGTGCTCGTATCCTCATCCGGAACCCAGCTGTTGCTCAATGCCGTGGGCAGCGAGGCGATTTATCTGGCCTGCTTCCGAAACGTTTCTGCAGTGGCTCGGCACGTCGGCGGAAGGCATGAACGGATCGCTGTACTGGGGGCTGGATCCCGGGGACAATTTCGCCGCGAGGATCAAATGGGATGCGCCTGGGTTGCGGAGAAATTGCTCGACGCGGGGTACCTTCCGGAAACGCAACTAACCAGCGATCTGGTAACCCGCTGGCACAACGCACGTGCCGGTGAAATCCGCAGCGGCAAGAGCGCCGAATATCTGAATCGCTCGGGCCAACAGGAGGATCTTGAATTCATCCTCGATCATATTGATGATCTTGATACCGTGCCTTCGTTGGTGCAAGGAGAGTTGATCTCGGCTTCGAGCCATGTCGATTCCGCTCGAGCTGTGAAGATTTGAATGGCTTCTCCGCTCGAGTTCAAGGATGTCTCGACCCCGGTGGTCGTCGTCAACTGCAAGCTGGGCGCTTTGGCCATCATGCGGACCCTGGGCCGGCTCGGGGTGCCGGTCTATGGGGTAGATGCGGACCCGCGCTCGCCGGCGATGCTGTCACGCTATTGCCGAGAGCGATTCCTTTACGGTCTTGACGAAAACCGTCCGATGGAATTTCTGGATCGCTTGCTGGGCATTGGCCGGAGCCTGGGGCGGCCGGCCATCCTGATTCCGACTTCGGATGAAACGGCCCAATTCGTCGTCGATCAAGCCGAGCCGCTTGGCCGGCAGTTCATTTTTCCGAAGAATTCGCCCGGGATGATTGGCCGGCTGGTCAGCAAGAAGGGCATGTATGAGATGGCGCTCGAGCACGGCGTTCCCACGCCGGTCACCCTCTTTCCGAAGAGCCTGGAGGACGTAAAGGCGTTTCTTTCCAAGATCACCTTCCCAGTGATGCTGAAGGGCATCTACGGCAATCGGCTGCAGACCCGGAGCCAGAGAAAGATGGTCATCGTGCATTCGTCCGAGGAACTGATCGAGAACTACAGCGCGATGGAAGACCCGGAAATGCCGAACCTGATGCTCCAGGAATACATCCCGGGAGACGACGATCAGATCTACATCTTCAACGGATATTTTGATCGCCGGTCCCGCTGCCTTGCCGGCTTCACGGGTCACAAGATCCGGCAGTTTCCAGTCCACGTCGGGTGCGCCTCGCTCGGGGTTTGCCGGTGGAATGAAGATGTAGCGCAGACGACGATCGGCTTCATGCAGGCGATCGGCTATCAGGGCGTACTGGACATCGGTTATCGCTACGATCCCCGCGACGGCCTGTACAAGGTCTTGGACGCAAATCCCCGCGTTGGCCAGGCTTTCCGCCTGTTCGTCGCCGAGAACGACATGGACGTCGTCAGATCGCTCTACCTGGATTTGACCGGACAGGACCAGTTTTCGATCGTCCCCCGCGAAGGTCGCCGCTGGCTGATCGAGGATTTCGATCTGATCTCTTCACTTCATTATTTTCAGGAAGGGACGCTCAACTTGCGCGACTGGGTGCGCTCGTTCAAGGGCGTGGAGGAAGCAGCCTGGTTCAGCTGGAGCGACCCACGTCCCTTCGTGAAAATGGTCGGGGATCTGCTGAAACGGCTGTCCGGCTGGCTGCTGAAGCGAGTCGGGGTCCTCGAAGCAGCGGCAGATTCGCCGAAGCCTGGTCGTCAGAGTCGCAAGCCGGTTCCGACTTCAGGTCGTTGAGCACATCCAGTATCGAATGGCGCTTGCTTCAGTTGGAGAGGTTGCTTGCGCGGCTGCGCAGGTCATGGGATTTCAAGCGCAACCCTTCGAAACAGCTGTATGTCCAGGATCGGGTATCCGAGTATCGGGAAATGTGGCGCGCCGTGGCCGAGAAGATCGGGGCGAATTTTACGCTCTTGACGGACGATCTGTGGGAAATGCGTCTTAACGGAAAGAAAACGAGAATTTTGAACTACAAGATGGAGTTCGATGATCCGGTGATACTCGAGATGGCCGGCAACAAGCCGCTTGTCTACCGGTTGTTGCGCGAGAAGGGGCTGCGCGTGCCCGACCACGAGGTCTTCCGACTGGACGATCTGGACCGTGCCGAGGCTTTTCTAAGCCGGCATCCCAAGGGCTGCGTCGTCAAGCCGGCGAACGGCACCTCTTCGGGCCTGGGTGTTACGACTCACATTCTGACACGCCACGAGGTCCGAAAGGCCGCGATACTGGCCTCGCTGTACGATTCAGAGCTGCTGATCGAGGCCATGATCCCGGGGGAAAGCTACCGTCTGCTGGTCTTGGACGGGGAGGTGATTCATGCCGTCCACCGGCGGGGGCCACGTCTCGTTGGGGACGGAATCTCGTCCGTGGCCGAGCTGATCCGGGCCGAGAACCGGCGCCGGACGGAGCGAGGCGAGGATATTCTCGGCACCGATCGTGACTGTCGCTTCACGTTGGATCATCAGAACCTCTCCCTGTCGTCGATTCCGTCAAAGGGTCAGGGCTTCGTGGCACAGAGCGTCAACGACCCCCGGCAGAGGCGAGTCGAGGTGCGAACCGTCTACAACGAAGCCGTCACCGACCTGGTCTGCGATGCGCTGAAGGAGAATGCGGAATCGGTCGCGGAGAGTCTGAGATCGCGATTCATCGGGGTGGACGTCATCACGACGGATCCTACAGTTCCTCTGGAGCAAAGCAGCGGCGCGATCATCGAGGCGAACACGACCCCGGGGCTGCACCACCACTATGATTTGCGGCGCGAGAAATATCCCGAGCCGGCGCTTCGGGTAATTCAGGCACTTCTGCGCCCGTAGTTTCAAATGGCCAGGAAGATACTGCTGATTTCGTATCACTTTCCGCCCAGCGCCGAAGTGGGCGGGCTGCGTATCGCCAACTTCGCCAGAAGGCTTCCTCGGTTCGGATGGAATCCTTATGTGCTGACCGTAAAGGATCGGTATCTTCAGGCGCTGGATCCGGAAAAGCTGGATTACGTCGGTCAAGCCGAAATCTTCAAGGCTGGCCAGACCCCTACGCTCTCGCAGGCCTATCTGGCATGCAAGACAGCCGCACGGCGTCTGCTCCGGAAACCGGAAGCGCCGGCGGGCGTAGCGTCCCGGACCCGCCCGGACCCTCTCGGACCCGGACGGGGCGCTGAGGCTCTGTCCATGAGGCTCCGGCGATACATTCTCTCTTTCTTGAGTCTCCCGGACGCCCAGAGGAACTGGCTATTGCCCGCGGTGATCGAGGCGGTCCGCATCGTTCGGCGCGAACAGATCGGATGTATTCTGACCTCTTGCCCGCCGTATTCGGCCCATCTGGTGGGGCTGCTGGTCAGATGGATCACGGGCATCCGGTGGTGGGTAGCCGATTTCCGCGACCCGTGGATGACGGCCGGCTCCAAGTCGCTTTACGCCACGTGCTCGGCTTCGCTGGGGATCGAGCGATGGATGGAGCGAACGGTCGTCAAGAATGCCGACCGGATCATCGCGAATACCGAGATGCTGTGCGAAGTCTTCAAGAGGGCCTACGGTTCCATCCCGACAGAACGGTTCATTTGCATCACGAACGGGTTCGATCGCGAGTTCTTCTCGGGCTTCGCGCACTTGCAGAAGGAGAACGTATTTACCATTACTTACACCGGTAGTCTTTATTTTGGAAGAACGCCAGAGCCCGTCTTTCAGGCTGTCCACGAACTCATTCGGCAGGGCTCGGTCGACCAGCGAAGCATCCGCATCCGTCTGGTCGGCCAATGCCGGTCCGTGGAAGGCCGACCGATCGATGAGATGGTCGAACGCTACCGGCTGGGCAACGTTGTCGAGGTGCTCGAGCCGGTTCCTTACAGCCAGGCCATAGCGATGGTCAGGCAGAGCCATCTCGCCCTGCTTCTGGCTCCCAATCAACCGTATCAGATCCCGGCGAAGGTTTACGACTACATGGGGGTGGAAACCCGCGTGTTGGCGCTGGCCAGGGAAGGGGCTACCGCTGACTTGATCCGAGAGACGGAGATCGGAGCGGTATTCGACCCGTCCGACATCGCCGGCATCAAAGGTTTCATCGGCCGGTCCCTCGAGCAATCCACGACGTCCGGGTGCTGGCTCAAACCGGATGGCGCGAACCAGTTCGATCTTGATTCAATATCGCGTCGGCTTGCAGATGAATTGGGGCGACTCTGCGTCATGGAGCCGCCCCCCGAGTCGGCGTCGCAAGCCTCCAACTTGCACCGGCGATGATGCCGAAACGGGGGGGCGTGGAGTCTTCAGGGAGACTGTTGCTTAGAAATGCCGGAAAGAATGCGATCCGATCTCTGATTCCGCTCTCGATGCGGAAACGCATTGCGATTTGGGTGCATCAGCAACACTGGATCGATTCTGACCGCCGGTCCTGGTGGTCCGCGGAGCTGGTCCGGGACTTCGCGGAAAAAGACGTGAACGCCTATCACAAGTTTCTCTGGGCGCATCATTTGGGCTACGCGGCACCCTATGAGGTGGCGACCCGGTTCGGTGCCGAGAAAATGAGACCGTCGCGCCTGAACTTTTTCGCCGAGCTGCGCCAGTGCATGGAAGCACTCGGCCTTTCCGCAATGGAGATCCGGCACGTTCTGGAAGTCGGCTGCTCGCTTGGCTACCAGTTGCGGTACCTGGAGACGGATCTGTTTCCCGGGGCAGCCGTGCTCGAGGGGATCGACATCGATCGCTACGCCGTCCGGTCGGGGCAAGAACACCTCGACGCCATCGGGTCGAAGATCTCTCTGCAATGCGGCGATATTCAGCAGCTCGACGGTCTGCTCGGAGGCCGCGTCTTTGACCTTATCATATGCACCGGAGTTCTAATGTATCTGAAGGAAGCCGAAGCGGCCGCGATGGTGCGCGCGATGCTGTCCCATAGCCGGGTCATGGTGGCGATGGCCGGGCTGGCCCATCCCGTGCTGGACAATGCCGCCCTTGACT
>Ga0137357_1000086_pt1 | contig 11870 bp, 23 predicted proteins | sample EasRivERMLT860_2_FD_104762 | JGI IMG/M metagenome (GOLD analysis project Ga0137357, IMG submission 104762) | Soil microbial communities from meander-bound floodplain in the East River, Colorado, USA - East River MetaG ERMLT860_2 | ecosystem: Environmental > Terrestrial > Soil > Floodplain ... | reverse complement strand
TTTCAACCATTTCCCTAGCTTTATCCATAGGAGAGCCTTCTGTTTTGTTTTCTTTTTCATCAGTCATATAGTTTCTATATTTATTTAGTTTATATATTTATCCCAACATTGCTTGAACAATGGGGACAATATCATAACCTGCTCTAAAACTAATCATCGCAGCAATATACCAAATTACCTTTTCAATTCTCCAAACCTTCTTTTCCAATTCTTCAAGTCTGTGTTTCATTATAGTCCTGCATTAACAAACCGTTTTTTAAAATCTTCCAGTTTGTCTTTCTGCGCCAAAGTATTTGCTTCTATCCTTGCACCTTCATCAATCCAAAAGTTAAGGTTTCTTCTGCCTTCACCAACCAGATTAGTTTCATATCTTGTTATTGAGCTTTGAGCTTGTCTTATGTTTTCGGCTACATCTTCGGGAGATTTCTGCCCTTGTTCCATTAAAGTAATATCCTCAGCTAATGCAGCCATGTAAGTATTCATTACCTCTTCTGCCGAGGTCAGTTGCTTAGATGATTTTCCAGTAAATGCCGTTCTAGCTGCATCTGCTATCTTTGCAGTAACTCCTAAAACTAAAGGTTTTGATTGTCTCACATCTTCTATTCCCCTACTTCCCGCATCTTGTATGAACTGAGGAGTTGGGCCCGGAGTTAATGGACCGAGTGCCGCTGCGCCTCTTTTGATTACTTCCCCGACACCGGAAAATTCACCTTTTGGGGCAGCTGTTTGTGTTGAAGGTTCAGTTTGTTCTGTTTGTTGATTTCCAGTTTGAGCTGTGTTAGCTGGCTGTTGTCCCGGTGCTGCATTGACTAAAGCGTCTCTTTTTCTTCGTTCAGCTTCTTTTATTCTTTCCTGCTCTGCTAATTCGCCTTTGAAACCACCTCTTATATCAGCTGCACTCCTCTGATTTGGAGAAACATTTTCAGTCTCTTCAAGGTTTGATTTTATGATAGCTTCACGCCTTTGGGTCTCTTCAAGACCTAATTCTTCATTTCCTAACTTCTTTACTTTTGTTCTTTTAGGTATTTGACTTTTATTACTTATAGCCATTATCTTACCCCTCGTTTGTTAATTCCATGTGTTCGTTCAAATCCCGATGTTCCCACCGGATTAACCCTAAAATGTTTAAATCTATTCCAAAAAGAATTTCTCTCTTTCTCTTTCATTTGATTCTCCTTCTCAAAAGCCTCATCTATTTTTCTCTGCTTTTCCGCCCAAACACGCGCTGCTTGTTCAAACTGTTTATCTTGTATTTTTTGAGGAACTGGCTGATTAAATTCCTTGTCTTGTGTAAAATCTGATTGTTCTGGGCTGAAGCTCATAAATGGACTTGATTGTTTAGAATCTTTAGCATTAAAATCATTAACTGTCCTTCTAAATGAACCTTTTTTAGGATCCTGATATAACATCTTCGCAGGAACATCACTTATTCTTATCTTCATCCCATTCTTATGACTGAAGCTATATGTTTTTGCAGGTTCTTCTCTGAGAGTTATCTTTCTAAACGGATTAATTCCAGTCTTCCCGGGTCTCGGACTTGGAAATGAACTCACTTGAAAAGGTCTTTGTCTAGCCATTTTTATTCCCTGTTCAGATTAACGACGCTGTCGTTTGGCTGAATGTTTGTTTGTCCCGTATTTTTCTGTTCATCTTCTCTCACTAAACCGCCTAGACTGGCTTGTTTTTCAAAGATAACTTGAATTTGAGCTTGAGACATTAAGTCGTCTTCCATATCAATTCTTTCTTTTGCATAGGTTGGTTCAAAATTTACGTTCCCCATTTTTCCACCCACTTCCGAAGTTCCGTCGCTTGTAGCCACGCTTCTAGGCACTCCAAACACTTGGTAAAAGAAGTTTTCTAAATATTGAATCCATGACTGTCTGTCTTCTGAGCTTCTTGATGGATAAGGTTCTATTTTTGCTGTTCCTTCAGGCAAACCGACCATCTCGCCTTTCTTAACAGCTTTCTCTATCTGTGAATTTGCATAAGCTATCTTTCCCTCTTTATCTGTTTGATAATATATAATTCCAAGAGCTTTATCTCTGTGTTTTATAATTCTCTCGTCGGATAATGCCTCGTTTCTTGCATCAACAATAAACTTAGTAGGCTCAATGCTGCTTGTTCCGTGCATCTGGTCGCCTATTCTCTTATTAGAACTGTGAATCATATCCTCTTTTTTAACTGCCTTCCACTCGCTGCCATTCCAAACATCGTAGCGCTTTATCATTCCATTTTTAGTAAAAACAATTCTCACTCTTTCAGGACTTATGGGAATTAAATTGATAATCAGCTCTTCATCATTGTCAGCTCGTTTTACTTCCATGAATGAGTCTCCAACGACAAGTTTCACAACTTCATGATTCCAAATAATCTTTCCAAAAGTGTCTTTTCCCATTCCAACAACGTGCCTTAACTGCACAAACATTAAAGCATCTACACAGGCCCACCCCGCCCCAAACGCCCATGCGGCCATCGCATTAGCTGCATTAAATATCTCCGGGATTGTTAAGTAATAACCATAATAAGCTGGTGCTTTATCAAAATACCAATAGGTCTCTTCTTGATTTTGCTGAACTGCATCTAATGCTCTAGATTTAACAATAAAGTCCGGGACAGTTCCACTAAAATTAGTCGTTGTTGACTGTGATATGTTTAGTTCAGCCATTATATATTCACCTTGAACGGAATGTCCACTATAATATCGGTGTCATGGTTTGCAAATTCATTATCCCCGGCTGCACTGGTTTCCCTATTATTTCCATCGTGATACAGCACCATTCTTTTATCCGGCGATGCTCCGGTTGAACTTGCAGCCCATATCTCTATGGTTATCCTTAAAGTTTCATCAATTAAAAAGGCTTTTTGTGCTATATCAAAATCTATTAAGATTCTTCGTTCAACAGCACCGCCGTTTTCACTTGAAGCCCCGCTGTCAAATGCGGCTAAATCTGTTTCTGTGCCTCCGCTTGTAACATGTCTTACTTTTACGACGTGGCTCATCGTTATATTTCCCCCGGCTGCACTAATAACCCCGTATGTAAACTGAGCAAACAAAACCCCTTTTATTATGACTGGTCTTTTAAATTTTATATCAAAGTCTCTATCTATCTCCTTCACAAGAACGTTATTAATTCCCGTAATAATTCCAGTAATGAACTGTTTGCCGTTGTCTGTTGTGTCTGTAGTTCCATACTTTCTACTGCTTGAGTCATAACGTGTTTGAAATAATCTAAAACCGTTGTCTGTTCTGACTGCAAATGTTCTAAGATATGCTGTTTCTGCTGCTAGGTCTGTAAAACTATAACTTGCTATCGCAGGCTCTGCCGGAATAGGAAAGTTTAGCGGTAATTGGTCAGCCATTTAATCTATATCTCCCGCACCTGTAAGAATGAAGTCTTTGTAATTGTTGTCTTTTTCCAACAACGTAATTACTTTTTGAAACCCTGCCCAAAGAATGTTAATCATGATTAAGCTTTCTTGTCTGCTTGTAAACCCGTTCATTTGATAATTAATTGCTAAGATTGCTGCGTAACTGCTTGCCGCATCTCTCAAAATGTGTTTTCCTACTGTTGACACAGACGCATAATTTGTTATCCAGTCATATCTCGCCGCCGTTGACAGCTGACCTTCCGCCATTTTAATAAAAACATTTGTATATGCTTCCGCTGTGCTTGTGGAACTTGCATTAGCACCCGCTTTTTTTAACACGTCTGCATTAATTGCTAATGTGCCTTCTTCAGCCATGTTTCCCCTGAACACATGTCTTCTCAGCCATTTATCCTCTTTCTAAGGCGGTCTATCTCACCAGTTAATATCTCAATAAAATCACATATCGCAAAAGAATCATCAGAAATTATTATTAAGTTTCTTGGATTACCTGCCCTTGATTCCTCTAATCGAATATATCTATCTCTCAATTTCATACTTTAATTGAACGCACCGTTAATTTTAAGTCTTTCTCTTCGCAGTCCCATGCTGCCCTAGCTAATGCTTGGACTGGGTGATTATATGTGCTTGTGAAAATAAGTCTTTTCGTATCTTCATGGTAAGCAAACTTGTAAGACTTTAATGACGCTCTTAGATTTTCATCTATTAATAATTTAATTTGTCCTCTTTCCATCATTCTTAACAAATTCATTAAAAGGTCTTCCTGCAGGATAATTATTCTTTCTGAGTCGTCCCACTTTGTTGACCTTTTACTATTGTTAAGCGCAGCAACCTTATTCTTAGTTGTGTCATTTCTTAACAATTCGCTGAACACTCCAAAACCAACGCCGCCATCATCAACGTAAATCTTCGAAAAGTCATACTGCAGGTCTAATTGTAAAATCTGGTCTGTTGTCTCTGTTGTGTAGAGATGCTTAGTTAATATAATATCAATCATTTCCGCTGCTTCTTTATCTTCAGTGTCTAAAATTACCAAACAACCTTGGTCTTCTCCTAAACCCGCCGGGTCACTTCCCAGTACATGTCTTCTTCTCAAATCCGGGGCTTTCCTTTCCAACACCTGACATCTTTTAATTAATGCGTCTGGGTAAACTTGTCTTGCCTTGTCCGACGGTATCGCCATGTATTCCTGCATATACATCCACAACGGCATTCTTTGCTTCTCGTTTTTGAGATGCGTTAGCATAATTGTTCTCTGCGGCTCAGGTCTTTCTTCGGCAACTTCTTCTGCATTCACTCTAACAACTGTGAAATCCTTGTCGCTCAGTCTTTCATAAGCATAACCTTCAGTTGCCCATGCAGTGCCTAACATGTGTATTATCCCGCCGGTTGTTAGCAGCATCGGAGTTATAGCTGAAAACGCATCTTCAGGAATTAATTCCATTTCTTCTAAGACCAGCCTTGTGATTGTGTGTCCTCTTGCCCCCGCACCATTATGTCCTAATGGTTCTGTTATACAAATTGCTCCGTTAGACAGATGGAATTCGCTGTTTAACACTCTGCCTTTAATCATGTCTGGGTGCTGCTGTTCTATGAAATCGAGGATTTTTCTGTAAAGCATCTTTGCCTGGTCTTCTTTGCCTGACACTATTAACAGGAATGCGTTTGGTGTGTTTAGAAGGTATAACGCTTCAATGTAAGCCGCGATTTCGCTTTTGCCCACTTGTCTGCCGCATAATAAAATTAGATGACCTGTGACTGTTAATAGGTTCTGCTGCCATTTGTCAATGGTTTTATGGGCCCATGTTAGTGTTAATGGGTTTTCAGTTGAAGGCTTGCGGATATTCTTTCTTGAGGATTTCATTAATTATTTCAGCTTTCTTTATGTGTTTAGAGTTTAGATAGTTTATGATTTCTTCATCAAGTTTTATCAATACAGCTTTCTTCATATAGTTTATATATTCTTAGAGTTTATATATTTATGCAAAAAAATAATAAAATTTGTTTGGGGTCTACCCCCCCTATAATCCCCCCCTACTTTAACGTCGATAAATCTATCGACGATAGATTATATTTTATCGACGATAGATTTAGGTATTGTGCTATATATAGACTATATAAACATATGGGTTATATATAATATACTTTATATAATACATAAGTTTATATAGTAGTTATATATAGCTTAAAATACATTCTATCGACGATATCCGCCCGAGGCGGTGAATATCCAAAGTTATATTAATATCCGTTACTTGTTTTGCTGAGGCAAAACAAATAACGAGAATTAACAGAACTTTGAGAATAAACCGCACTCATGGGCGGTATTCACACAATTCACTGATGTGAATTTGTGCGGTATTGCAACTAAATTAAGACAACATTCTAAACCACAACAAAGTTTAAATAACAAAGAAACTACAAAATATTAGTTAATTCAAACACTCGAACCTCAGTGAGAGTGTGCGAGTAAGGTATTCTATATAGTAAGAAGTATAATACAGTAGGTATAAATAGGAAGGATAGGAGAGGAGTATGAGGAGAGGGAAGGGAACCAAAGGGCTTACTCCCACTCTCTTAGAATACATTTATATAGTCTTTCTGCTCTCATACACAATGGGAAAGACAATTCACATGAAAGTTACCGAGATATTGGCTGAATTGAAGATGAAAGGCGAACTCATTAGTTATGATGATTTAAAGAAATTAATTTACATCAAATTAGGGAGTGACTCAAGAACAATAAAGCGTTTTGATGATTATGTTAAAACAATGGATTTATTAGAGGATAAAGGAAATGGGGTTCTCAGGATTAGATAGATACAGTTATGAGCATCATAACTTTGAGAGAGAAGAGAAGATATTAGGATATATAGCTTTGAAAGGTTGTGCTTGGTCAACAGACATAAGCAGAAATCTCTTAATGGATAGTGAGGAAGTTAATAAGCTGCTTGCTAAGATGATCGCTGAAAAACAAATTATTGTTGTTGTTCCATTTGACAGGTTCAGACCTCCGGCAATAGTTATGACTCGTGCAGCAGAGATATTTAATGAAAATGCAAACTCCCTAACACCTGAGAACTGGGCAAAGCGTTCTTTCTTCTATCTTTCATTTGAAGGGCTGGACAATTGGATAGCTGGAAACAGGGGTAAGGGCCTTAAGGCTCACGTAATCTATCTTGAAATGTATAATATCATTCTCGACCCTATTGAACAACAAACGCAGGGGCAATCGTAAAGAACTCTTAGTTAAGAATCAGTATGAAAAAGAAGGCTGGATAGTTGTTAAATCAGGCGCTAGTCTTAGTCCATTTGATTTAATATGCATCAATCCAATAACTAAAGAGATGCATGTTTTACAGATTAAGACGGGTCTTGCAAATACTCTAAAATATGCGGTTAAGAGAGAAGAAGAAGCCTATAAACAATATGAAGATGGGGATTACAATGTTAAATTCAAATTCATAAAACTGCACAGATGGGAGCGTTATACTATTAACTGAGCTGCATTAATAGGAAAATAAAACATAGAAATAAGAAAGAATACCAAATCAAAGCACAAAGCTTTTCAAAGTAACTCATTTCTTCCCTCGCATCTCTGCTATATTTATTAGCATCTGAACAAGACAATTATCCCATCCGATATTCTGTTCTGATGAAGGTCTAACTTTCATTTTTATAACAATTTTCTCAACTTCATCAAGGGTTTGGTTTCTTGTAAGATTTCTCATTAAATCATCATGTTCAAACATCTGTTCTTTTGTAAAATTAATGTCAGGGCGTGACTCTCCGACGGTTGTTTCACGATACGAGTCCGTTTCCTGACTATTAATCCAATCTATAATTTCGCATTGTTTCTGCCATAGAGGTAATAAATTAAGGGGAATATTTCCTAATTCCATTAAATCTAATTTCTCAATCATTTTTCACCTCTGTGTTTCAAGCAGCAGGCTTTCATGCAGGCTTTCCTGAATCTCCTGGGAAAAGTTAGTCTTATTTCTTTTAGAGAGTTTTTCAATTCTAAGATTTTTCCTTGTTCAATGAGTTCTATATCTTGAGTTAGTGAGTTCATATTAATTTCTTCCCTGCAAGTTTGTTAATTTGCTTATTAATCACTCTAAAAGTGTGAATAGATCCACACAGCCACTCATAATCCTTAGATATTCCATCTCTAACTGGGTCGATAGAAATGTCTTTCAACCTCTTAATAAATTCCCTGACATCTGATTTCAAAATAAAGTCTGAGACATTTATTGTTTTGATAGAATGTTCTTGATTAAATCTTTCCTGAGTTCTAATCTTATCACTTAAATTCCACTCACTTTCCATCTTCTCTAAACACCCATTTCTCAAACTCTTCTGCTAATTCCATAATTAGCTTTTTGTAAGAAACTTCCTCGGAAGGTTTAGCGGCTATAATCAAATTTATAACACATTCAACAGCAGCCTTCAAACATGATTGTCGAACAATAAGAGTATCTTTGTCAAGAGAAGGTGGTGATAAGTTTTTCTCTTGACTGTGAGTTATATGCAAAACTTCTAAACTTCCTTCTATAATGTTATTGTAAGATTTATCGCCGGCAAGTTTAATCTTATACTTGAAAGTTACAGAGTCACCTTGAGAAAGTTGAGGAAGTCCGCCATAAAGCGAGAACATACGGCCATCATGCAGCTTGAAGGCATTAGGCAGATATAATTTAGAAATAATCCCTGAGGCTTCTAACATCTCAAAAGGACTATTCATTTTCAGCTCCGCAGGAACATGAGTTGAGATAATCTTTATGGAAAGAGCAGTCATCTGCATGTTTATCTCTTTCCATTACATGCTTAACTCTTAGTTGTGTGTCATTCATTCTGACACTCCTAGCCTTTCATTGAGTACTTTATGCTGACAAGATGGACAAGTCATATACATACGTTTAGAGTAAGTTCTCCACTTATAAGTGCAAGTCCTGCATTTTAGTTTGTTTGCTTCGTGTTTTTTCATTTGAATATTAGTGGTTCAGTTTATTACATGACTCCAACCACAACTAGAGCCGTTTTGTTAATAGTAGGAGGAGTAGGGGGTATATAAATCTTTCTATCTGCCTAATCTGCGTCTTCTTTCTGATACCATATAATCTCTTAACAATATCTCTTTTTCTTCGGGAGTCTTATCAGGAAGGGTAATAATCCTAATCATTTCAGCGTTCATGCTGGAACTGTTGTGCCTGAGATTTCATTCCACACATCAAGTGCAGCAAAGGCAGCCCCTCCAACTGTAACGGCAATAGTATAAAATTGGCCAGTGGGAACTACTGCCCAGAATGAGAAACTATCTTCACGATACAATAAAATTATCCCAATAAAATTAATTATCGTTTTGTTCCCTATTATTTGTCTAGTTGTCGTCGGGGGATTTGAAGCCCCAGTCTTGACAGTTGCATAGCATGGGAAGTCAGGATTATCATCGTATGCAAATTTAATCGACCCATAAATTGTTAGAGGTCTGCCTGATGTGTTTTGATAAATTGTGTCTAATGCTCTGACTGGCTGAGTATGGTCAAACCCAGTAATATAACGGGCATCTAATTTGTTCTTGGCTTGCTGGCTTCCCGTTATTCCTGAATGATTAGGGATAATTATCTCTGTTCCAATAGGTGTTAAGTCTTGAGGCCTAGGCTGTAATGTTTTTAGAATCTTATCTGTCTTATCCATCAATACATTAAAGTCTTATCACTCGCTTTAATAAGACTAGCTTCTTGCGGGATTAAATATAAATCTCCAACTTGTTTTGTTGTTCCCGCCGTCAAACCTTCTTCTACGGGATAACGTTCAGCAATTTCTCGTGTTCCAATTCCGCCAGACATTAAATACTAACTGCAATGTCCTTTAAATCTTCTTCTACAAACACATGGTCAAATCTTTCTTTTAGAACCAGTATCTCATCAGCTATCTTTTTATCAAAAACCTTTCTAAGTTTTTGTTTAGACTCAGGATTAAGATTTTCATATCTTTCACGATATAATTTAATTCTGTATAGGCACCCTTTTACCGTCATGTTTAAGCCTGTGTGTTAGTTATTTTGTTAGCAGCAGCAGGGTCAGTCATTATAGCCTCTCCCCATTCTGCAACTCTTATCTTTTGACCAATCAAGGGATCTCTGATTATCTCGCTTGTTATGTCTCCAAATGAACGCCATGTAATAGCTCTTTGGGGTATTACTATCATAGCCTCATCAGCTGTAACAATAGTATCAACCATTACTTTTAATCCAAGTATTTCCATGACAGCGCCATCTGCTACTCTTGCACTCGCAAATGAAGGGATACTCGAACCTTTACCGTCGATTAACCATGTTATTAATGACTTGTGGTCTAATGAACTTAACAAAAGCCATGCACCTTCAGGATTGTAACCATCGTCGTAAATGTTCATTTTACCTTCCATGATGTCTTCTATAATGTTAACGCCGGTGTATGAGGCTGTGTTCCATGCTGCGCTCGTTGCATTAGTATTTGAAGCGTCTGCACTTAGAACAGCATATATTCTAACAGATTTTTGTCTTTTTACTCCTCTGACTAAGTCACGAACATTAGTTGCTAGTATGTTAACATCAGAGTCTTTTATGTCTTCGTCACTAATCCAAGGAGATTCAACAAAGTATTTTCTAACATAACTTGTCTGCCTTGTCCATGACTGCTCTACTACGACGGGCAATGAACCAAATGAAGTATTGCCTATATGTGTTGCGGTTATTCCAGTCGTATCTGCTGAGTCTAAGAAACCTGCTGTTTTCTGAAACCATCTAATCTCTCTTGCATTCGTAGTTGTTACCTCACAAACCTTAATTATATTGTCTTCTACTTCGCCAAAGCCCTTTGCTAATCTATCGACATCAATGCCTCGAATGTCTGCTTGTCCGCTTGCGTCAGCCATTATCCAATTCCTCCGGCAGCACCCGCATTAATATATTGAGGTCTTAATTCGTATAAGAATGTCTCTGCATCTGTGCAAGTTTCCAAAGAAACTCCCCAGATTATATGTCCTGATAAAAGAGTTAATGCTGCTGCACTAGCCAATTTATTTCCTACATGGTCTGAGATTAAAGCATCGCCTTTCGTGATTGTTCCTGATGCAACAGCCTTAAATATTCCGCCTCTGAAAACTTCTAACTTTGTTCTACCATCAGATGCTATTTTCTCACCCTTAGCAACTCCAGCCACATGATTTCTGACTGCGGAAACAGCCGAAGCAGTCATAGGGTCTGTTAATTGTAAAGCTGTGCCTTTCTCAATTCCAGTAGCGTTAGCGACAGTAAAGGGAATGCCCGGGTCTGTTTCCCACATTAAAACATGTTCGTTAGCCATTTGTTGCCGGTATACCGATTACTTCTAAGTATTTAAATTCTTTCCTTCAAAAATCCTTCTTCGTCCACACTCACAACATCTTCTTTTATTCCTATTGGAAAGATGTGCATAAATTTCATTAAATTCTCAGGTAGTGGAATTAATTGATTTGGGCTGCTTGGCTGAAACTTAGGAATTGGCTGTAAACCCATGGCCTTACGCATTCCCCCTAAAGCCATCTTTGATTTTAAAGAACCGTAAGTGTATCTTTCATTGTTAAACTTTAACGACGTGAAAACTTGATTTGCATATTCTTTTGGAACTGCATAACTATAAAGATTAATTGGCTGTAAACATTGGCTGACAGGCTCAAAAGTTTCTTTTCCATCTTTTGTTTTGGGAAGTCTGAACCATTGAGAGCTTAACTGTTCTGTGACAACATTTTGTAGATGTTTAGAGCCTCTAATTCCAAAAATTATATTCATTGAGTGACAGGTGCAGCAGCTTCTTTATTCATCAGTTCTAGTTTTTCAGAAGCATATTTTAAAATTACTTCATTAAGTTCTATTTCTTTCTTCATTAAATTGATAGAAGTTTCACATTTGTTTTTGGTTTGTATCCAATAAGCTTCTTCTGGGTTTTCAGCTATCTTTAGACCAATAGCTTTATCTTCTATCATTTTCCACCCCTTAGAATTCTAGCTGCATACTGCCCCGGGGTTTCTTCCACAGTTTTAGGCTCTTGTCTTATACCCGCAGTCCCACTTAAAAGAGCATCTTGTTTTAACGTCTGAAGTCTGTCGGCTTCTTGCTTCGCTTCTTGCGTCGCTTTGTTAAGGCTTTCAACCATTTCCCTAGCTTTATCCATAGGAGAGCCTTCTGTTTTGTTTTCTTTTTCATCAGTCATATAGTTTCTATATTTATTTAGTTTATATATTTATCCTAACATTGCTTGAACAATGGGGGCAATATCATAACCTGCTCTAACACTAATCATCGCAGCGATATACCAGATTATCTTTTCAATTCTCTAAACCTTCTTTTCCAATTCTTCAACTCTGTGTTTCATTATAGTCCTGCATTCACAAACCGTTTTTTAAAATCTTCCCGTTTGTCTTTCTGCGCCAACGTATTAGCTTCTATCCTCGTACCTTTA
>Ga0137357_1000085_pt1 | contig 11984 bp, 15 predicted proteins | sample EasRivERMLT860_2_FD_104762 | JGI IMG/M metagenome (GOLD analysis project Ga0137357, IMG submission 104762) | Soil microbial communities from meander-bound floodplain in the East River, Colorado, USA - East River MetaG ERMLT860_2 | ecosystem: Environmental > Terrestrial > Soil > Floodplain ... | reverse complement strand
TTGTATTTCGTCCATAATGGCGGCTTCATCTGGAATAAAAAATGTTATTTCGTTACAAAGATCAAATGGGGTTATATTAATATCATTAGGATCTTTACCTTCTTTTTCTGCTTTAACTTTTTGTAGGTGTTTAACCAGGTCCGGTTGTGCCCTAAACACTTCTTTAAGTGCAGCTTTACCCATTAATTTGCCGAAGGTTATCATTTGTGAGACCTTATCTTCGCCCCACTTATTAATCAGATATTCGATAACTTTTTCTCTGAAATCGACTGAGAGGTCCGTATCAATGTCTGGAAGAGAAATATGTCCGGGATTAGTTTGGACTGGCTTATTAAAATCTAATTTACAATACAATCTCATTGCTTCTACAATATGAGAATTATTGGGATTTGCAAATTCTATCGTTCCTTTTGCAATAGATTCTGTTATTGTGCCAACATTTTTATTTTCATATTTAATTTCATCAACAATTTCATTTTCTTTCTCGTGATGCTGTCTACAAATATCAAGTATATATAACCACATTTTTGGATTATTATTATCTATCCATTTTCTTTCTTCTTTTAATATTTTATTATTTATTGTCGGGTGATATGTCAAAATATTTTTTCTGATTGTTTCTATTATTAAATTTTTTGCATCATTAATTTTTTCTTTTGTTATTTGATTATAATTTTCGGATAACCATTCAGTAAATTTAATCGGCCCGACATCAAAGTGGGGTTGGATGGATCGGGAAGGATTAAAAAATCTTTCAAAATACAATCCATACTCTATTGGATCTATCTGGGTGATATTCAAAAGATAATTAACCAGAGATCCAGCACCAGAACCTCTTCCTTTTCCTCTTGGGACATTATTCGCATCTATAAACTTACAGGCGTCCCAAACGATAAGAAAATAATCTGCAAGCTTTGCATCCTCGATAACTGCTAATTCTCTCTTCAGTCTAGCCCAATATATCTCTTTTTGTTTAGGTTTTAGGTTTGCCAATTTTACCTTAGCAGATTCTATACATAATTCTTTTATATATACATCGGATGTTTTATTCTCTACATGGTATTTGGGGAGACAGGGGGCGTGACCTATTTTTGTTGTTTCTATCATGTCGGCTATCATTAGTGTATTTTCTATTTCTTGACTTGTATATTTTTGACACATTTCTTGGTATGTGTATATATAAAATTCATCAAGATAAAAGAACGCCATTACATCAGAATTTTCCTGCTTCAACCTATTTATTTCTTCCGCAGATGTATGCATATTTGAATAAAGTAGTATTCTTTGATCTTCTGCGTCTTCCCTTTTTAAGTAATGGGAATCGAGGCTTGCAATTGGTGGTATATCGAATGCTTTTGCTATTTCTCGCAAACATTCGACAACGACATCCTGACAAATCATTTTTTCTGATTGAATTTCTATAAAATAATTGCCTTTGCCAAAAACACTTATATATTTGCTGATAATTTCGTCCGCTATATTTTTCCAATTCGGTTTTAACAATTTCCTTACATATTCTAATTTATTTTGATCATCGCCACATTTACATGCTTCACTTAAATCAGAAAATAATTCTTCTGATAATTCGGACGCTAGACACCCTGACAGGCAAATCAAATTTTTGTTTTTGGTAAAATTGGCCAGATTTAATAAATCTATGCGAGGTTTTCTATAGAACCAATCCGGCCTATTTGTCTCGCTAACCAATGACATTAAATCCTTTATACCATCCTGGTTTTTAGCTATTACTGTTAAATGATTTTTTTTATTATTCTCATTATTTTTTATGGTTGGGTCTTGGCGACATATATATAGTTCAATACCCTGTATCGGCTTAACTCCATATTTAATACCGGCCTTATTGAACTCTACCATTCCCGCAATATTCCCATGGTCTAAAAGTGTAGCGGCAGGCAATTCTAATTCCTTGCATCTTTTAATAATATTTGTTGGACTAGGAAGCCCATCGAGGAGGGAATGAAAACTATGCATATGAACTGGACAATAGTTCTCACACATTTTATACATCCTTATATGTTTTGTTATTTTTTATTCTATCTATTGTATATCTCGAAATATTATATTTTTTACATATTATCTTATATTTTACTCCAGAATTAATCATATTCCTAACACCTAAAACTTCATTTTTATTTAATATACACGAATGATGTTTTATGCCAGATACTATATTGTTTGAAAAATAATGATTGCCATGATTAATGCAATCTATTACATTCTCTGATCGTGTTCCCCATTTTAGATTTTCCAATTTATTGTTTAATCTATTTCCATCCAAATGTCTAACCTCGTGTTTATTAGAAGGTTTTGCCCCAATAAAATTTTCAGCAAGCAAAATATGAAGATATATACATTTTACTTTGCTATTTTTATATAAATTAACCCTGTAATAATTAGTCGTTTTGCTTAAACTTGGTTTTATAAATCTGTCAATTTTATGATATGCATTTTTTAACCCCTTTATTCTTCCATAATTAGAAATCTCATATAAATTTTCATAATTTATAATAGGTTTCCAAATCTCATCAATTATTTCAATTAATTTTGACATATTTCTCTCTCGCAAATTGTTCGCCATGAGTGTTTAAATCAGACCAAATGGTAGTGCAAACATCGTTTTTATTAAACGGGCACATCCGACATTTGAAGCTACGATTCCTTCTAATTAAAGTATCTTTTTTAATTGTTGAAAAATAACCATATAATATATTTAAAGTATCTATAATATCTTCATCCCCCAAGCTGAATGTTAAAATATTATGGTTAATATAATAAAAAGTAATTAAAATATTTCTATACTGTGGAAATAAAATACTAGCGGCCAAATGATATATCCTTGGTTGTATTTTTTTAGAAATATTATCAAAGGTTATGTCTTCAAAGGTAACAAAGTCCTTGCTTAATCCATTTTTCCAGTCAATTATTTCTATAGTATTATCATCTATTTTATGGATTAAATCTATAAATCCCCTAATCTTAAACTGTTTGTTTTCGACAGTAAGCCATTCCGTACCCGGCATTTCTAATTCAAACCATTTTTCCACGTCCAGAATATTATCCAATTTATATGGATTATACGAACCAGAAACCACCTTGTTCACTGATTCCTGGCATCTTTTGTAATCAGCACTTAAACCCCTGCTGGTGAACTTTCTAAGTTCTATGTGCGAATTTTCGTCCCAGGCCCTTTCGAACAGCCAGAGAGGCTCTACGTTCGTTTTATGCCACATTTTAAGCCTAGCCATCCATTCAAATACTTGGTGGACAATTATACCTAAAGTTGCCGCTTTCCCGGATGGTTGTTTTAGTCCCAATATATAATTCAAGTAATACTTGAAAGAGCATGACCGATAAGTGTCTATGGAAGATGCGGAGCATTGCGTTATTTTCATTGATTGTATATTTCTCTGAACCATTTTTCGATATGTGGGCTTAATGCTTGTGATTGTTCATCTATTGACATTTTTTGATTATTTATCACGAGCGTATATTTGTCTAAAGGAAAATCGTCTAGTGCTTTTTCTGATTCGTGGGAGTCTTTTTCACAAACATCCCTCAATAATCTAATTGTTTTACCTCCGATGGTATTTATTCCTTCTATTTCATTTTTAAATCTTGCATCAGAAATAATTGCCAGTTTGGGTTTTTCTTTATTAATTTTATTTATGGTAGCATTAACCCAACAATCATTATCCATTTTCCTGCATATTTCTGTCCCGAAACATTGAAGAAGTTCTCTAGCAGACATTGCCCTACGTCTATTTTCAATTGTGATACATCTTTCGTTTGGTACATTGCGCCATATCAAATTGGTTAAACTTTGTTTTTGTTCTTCATTTCCATAACATTGCTCATAGGTTAAACCAAATACATCTATGCAGAAATCTTTAAGACAATTGGCGAAACTATATATTTTTACCCCACTATCATCAAATACCTCATTAAATTCACCTTCTTTTAGCATAAATTCATGGCTATTAGTAGAGCAATATAATAATCCAAACTGATCAAGTCTAAAATTGGTAATCCTCCTCGTTTTCAGCAAATATGTTCCCGCAATGAAATTCGCTGCCGTGTTTTTACCCCCTCTCTTTTTTGCAGAAATACAAATAATTAATGGAGACATTTCAAAACCCTTTCATTTTTTAACCGATATTTTAAACGCTCTTTCTATTGACCATCCCAGTTTATAAATTCTACAATATAGTGTTGTATATTTTATATTAAGTTCTATCGCCCAATCTTTTAAACATTGAATTTTATTATTAAATAGAATATTTATATTTCTTCGCATATTTCTATTTTGTTGTTTGTGTGTAGCCCATCTCCAGTTATTTGATTTGTAATCTCCATCATTGTCTATCCTGTCTAATGTCAACCCTTTTCCTGGAACGCCAACATCTTTTAAAAAATTTTCAAATCCATTTTCTTTATTAGACCAATGATTGCATACATTAATTCCTCTTCCGCCATAATCTTTGTATTTTTTATCGACTGGATTGGTACACCTTTGTATCATACTATTCCATATTTGATATATTTTGGTCCTACTCATTCGATGTTTCAAATTACCTTCTTGGCATCCGCAACTTTTTGTATTACCATTTTTAAGATTACCTCCCTGAACGACCGTATTTTTACCGCAATCGCATAAACATAACCATAATATTCGTCCATCCTTAGATTTTCCATATTGTCGGACAACTATTAATCCGCCGAATATTTGTCCAGTTAAATCAATTATTTTACACACTATAACTATCCTTCAAGATATTTTCATAAGATACATTGTTAAATACCTTTCCTATTTTATTGATTATTTCATTTTTAGACATCTCTGCCACATCATTTACATTTTCTAGATTCACCGGAATCACTCTAAAATAATAATTTAATTCCTCTATTATCTTTTCCGTTGCTTCTTTACCAGCCTTATCATTATCTAATGCCAAAATAAGTGTCAACGCCCCAGACTTTTGCAATAATTGTCTTTGCGTTTTAGACATATTGGATCCCATTATTGCTACACCATTATTTATGCCAGCCATTTCTAGAGACCAAACATTTCCAGGACTCTCGCATATAACGGCGGTTCCACTTTTAGATATATGATATTTGGCAAACCAATAATTATACAAATATTTTTCTGATTTTAATCCCTTAGAATGAATCCATTTTTCATATAGTTTTCTTCTATCTTTTTCTGGACAGGTATATTTTGGATTATGATAGCATTTGCATATTTCACATTTATTCCAAATACTTCTTGCAGAGAATCCGACTATATATTTCCCGGTCGAATCTAATACGGGAAAGAAAGCCCTTTGATTAAATCTTTTACCCTCCTCGCCACAATAGGATATATGGTATCTATCTATAATATCTTGTGTCACGCCCCGTTTTGGATAATAAATATCGTCTTTCTTAAATTTAGATACCATATCTGACAATAAAATAGAATTTGAATCCGGCTTATTGATTTTTCGCTTCTTGTGTTGTTTAATTATCTTTTCTATTTCTATCTCTTCCCAACTTCGTCTATTAAGTTTTAGATTATACAATCCAAGAATTTGGGCAGCAAACATTACTGAATTATTAAAATAAAATGGTTTATTCAATTTGTTGCTCATTGCACCACGTATTAAACCAAATATACTACTTGATTTGCCCGATATTTTATCCTTTTCACAGTGATGTGTTGCGCAAGACCAGTGGGATGTGCGAATAGCCCAGTACCAACTTCTAGGATTATCACCATTATGGCATGGGCATTTCCCTGTTAGATAATCAGACCGTTCCGCATATTCTATTCCGAGTGCATCTAAGATTTCAGTAATGCGATCACACGCCCTATTCTGGATATATTCGACCTCTATGTCATTGAAATCTCTCATTTAATTTTTCTTTTTAGGATTCTCAAACGAAGAAGCAATTATTTGCGAGAAAAGTTTTCCTTCAGTTAATTTTGAACTAGATAGATTGGCTTTTATGTTTATATAATCTCCCTTATTCATGCCGCTTCCGAATCTCGTATCACAGATTATAACCTTCTTCGTTCCGTTGACTGGTCCATCTTCGATTAAATCTTCCTGTGTTTTATTTTTCAATATGCTAAAACTACTACAAAGCCATAATATACGATCCGACCCAGAAATAACTTCAGAACCTTCACGCTCTACTCCATCTCTATTAAGTTGCACAGTTGCAAAAATTGGAATATTAAATTTAAGAGCAAAATTGTGTAAGGAGGTCATTAAAAATCCAAGTAGCTGAGTTTCTTGAATATTTCCTTTTAAATCGTCGGCTGACATTAACTTTAGGTAGTCAAAAATTATAAGACAGGGATTTGTCATCCCATTATCCGCCATACCAACATCTTTGATAATCCATCGTCTACACAAAGACAGGATAGCTTCTGTAGATAATCCAGCTATAGAAGAATGTGTAATTGGAAAATTTTTAATAGATTCTTTACATGACCAAACAGCTTCTTTTTCTTCGTCGATTGTAGAAAACTTACCGCTTTCGATTCTCAGGCATTCCACGCCGGTCACTAGGCTAATAAATCTATTCATTTGAATTTGTTGTGATAATTCTGTATCTAAATATAATATTGGGATTCCGAGTTCTGCCATGTTTTTGGCTATATTCAAACATAAAAAGGATTTTCCAATTTTACTTCTAGCGCCAATAACATTAACTGTTCCTCGTCTTAATCCCCCACCTATACATTGATCATAATTGGTAAAGCCCGTAGATAATCCAACACTATCCGTAGGATTTTCCGATACAGCGATTAAACTTGCTTCAAATCCATCACAAATATGAACAACATTTTTGCTGTTGTTGCTTAATTTATTGGTAAATTCAAATATAGGTTCTTCAATATTCTTTATGATATCGTCAATTTTCTCACTACCATTTATTGTTTTTAGATTCTCAAGAATGCCCTCTATACATTTACTTCCTTGTCTTGCTAATGATAATTTATAAACACATGTAGCTATTGATTTAGTATTTTCAAATGTCGGTGATCCATCAAACAATGCTTCTAAATATTCATATTCCTTGCTGTTGTCTTCAAATTTATCATAACCTATGAATTTTGCGCCAGCGATAATAACTGGAATATCAAATTTTTCCGTATTTTTATCATGAACTAAATATTTAATTATGGCAAATATTTTTTGATTAATAGACCAATAAAAATCTTTTGTATCTAGAATTTCTTCTATATCTATAAAAAGATCTGAGCCGTGATTAAAAATTCCAGAAAGAACGGATCTTTCCATTCCTGAATCAGTAATAATCTTATTATCCAACATGGCACCATAGTTTCTTTAATTTAATATATGAAATAGTTCTATGATTTACATGAAATATTTTTGCTATTTCTTTTTGTGTTAAATAATTCGTTCTTAATAGGTATTTTATAATTCGGACTTGTTTTTCATTTAATTTTGCCCCTGGATTTTTTGACCCAAATTGATAGGTGCCATGAAATTTTTTATCTTGTTCGTTATCCGAACGTGTACCCCAAACAAGATTTTCTATTTTATTATTTAATTTATTTCCATCTAAATGTCTACACACCATTCCAGGTGGACATAAACCAATAAATGCTTCGAGCATCAATTGGTGAATAGAAAAAAGTTTTCTATTATTGCTTTTATATAAACTCATATATAAATATCCATTTTTATTTTTTCTAGGTATTAAAATTCTTTCTTTACTACATCTATATCCAGCAAGTCTTTTAACTTCATTTAAATTAGAGATTTCATAAAATCCTTCATAATTGATAATAGGTTTCCATATTTCGTTTATACTTTTATCTACCACCGCGAATAGACCCCCTCAAACACATACTGCATTTCTGACCCATCTCAGTAATTGGCTGTTCATAACTATCAAATTCTTTTTCACATTGAGAGCATATTACTTTGAATTTTTGTGCCGGTGGTCGTTTATCTTTATTTATTTTTCTTGATTCATTTTCTTGAATTTCTTTTTGGGTAACTTCTTCGGTTAGTGGAATAGATTTATTTCCAAAATGTCCCATGGAAAGTGACTTTGGCGCACGTGAAGATTCTCTTTTAGGTGGAACCATATTGCCATTTTCATCCAGGGTAACAAATGGGCCAATTATTGATTTTTGTTTTTTTATTTTTTTGCTAGACGAAGCGGTTATATGCCTATATTTATCCATTAGTTCGTCTACTTCCTTGATTAATTGATTTGTCTTTGCCAATTCTAGGTCAATATCTATGTTTTCACCAAGGATATTTTCTCCGGTTAATGCAAAATATGCTGCTTCTATTTCTTTCCAATTTCTTGACTGGATTCCATTTTTAATCAATTCTATCGGGTTACTCATTATTTATTCTCCAAATTTCGTTGTCTGGAAATTGCCTGTATAGCTTGACAAAAAAACTCAATGCGTCTCGACAAATACGATATTCTACTTAATCTTAATTCTACTCGTTGTGATAACCTACTTGCCCTACTTTTGTCTTCACCAAATAATTTAGCATTAATATTGCGGACCCATTTCAAAAATGAATCACATTCGTTTGTCTTTTTCTGTAAGAAAATTAGGTATTGAGAAAGCATGAAAGCATATTCACATAAAACCATCGTCTCTTCTTTTCTTATATCTTCTGTTGTTAAATCTAATATTTTTTCTATTTTACCCCTATCTGGTTCCTTAAAGGAAAGGCATAGCGACTTTTCCCATAGTGCGATATCATCGTTATATTTTTTGTATTCTTGGTCAAAAATTTCAGTTGTCATAAATTTCAATCAATTTAAAATTATTGCGCAAACAGAAATTGGACTTACGCTCATCTCGATTTATTTGATTATTAAAATCTATTCTTGTTTTATGGAAGAATTTAATATGGTTTAAATGCTGATGGCCCTGGACTTCGATTACAAGAAATCTTGAGGGAATAAATAGATCTAGATAAAATTTCTCTATAGGGATATATATTTCCTCATAAATATTATCATAGGCATATTCTTTTTTTAATTGTTCTTTAATTCTTGTTTGAAATTTTGATCTTTGATAAGTATCCTTCCATAGATATTTTTTTAAATTTATATTGATTTCTGATCCATTATATATCTTAATCATCATTTTAATTCTTATATTTTCTTACGGGATACTTTAATGCTTCTTCTATAGAATAACCATTTCTTTTCATTCTATTTCTAAGTGTTTGAGGATTTATTTTGTTTTGGTCAGCTATATCTTGAAAACATTGAACTTTTCCATTAAATATTTCTAGATGATTATTTCTTTTATTTCTACATTGTTGTTCCATTGTAGATAGTTTGCAATTATTTTTATCATAATCTCCATTATTGTCTATTCTATCAATGGTCAATCCATCTGGAATTTCTCCCATATCTTTTAAAAAATTTTGAAATCCATTTGGATTTTTATCAGACCACCTATAACAAACTTTTATTCCTCTTTCTCCATAATATTTATAATATTCGGTATCTTTGTTATTACATCTATTATTCATATTGTCCCATATACAATATGTCCTACCGTTACTATATCCATGTTTAAAATTATTTTTGCTATTTTTATATAAACAACCACAGCTTTTAGTAATATTGTGGATAATGGAATATTCTCTTAATTCTTTCTTATTACCGCAATCACACTTACAGAGCCAAATTCTTTGATAATATTTATCTGTATAGATATATTTAATAAAAGTTAATTTATTAAATTTCTGTCCAACCAAATCAACAAATTTTCTCATTATTTAGTTTCCGGCAATAGTATATCTCTTATTTCTTTATCAAATTTTTCGATATATTGTGGATTAATCTTAAAATATTCTCGCATCTTTTCAATGCCCTGCAATTTAATAGGATTGCCCTCCGCATCTAATATTGATGGAATTATATACCAACTTGCACTTTTTTGGATTAGTCCAAGATTCTCGCTATTAATTAAAATATCTTTTATTCTGTCAACGCCTTCCCCGAATCGCAAAGGCACGGAGCATGGCAAAAATGGCTTTCCAAGGGCAGAACAAATCACCGTTATCATAGCATCATGTCCAGCTGGGGCGTTTGTCTCCTGGTCTTTATCCCATTGTTTTGCCCAATTGCAATTCAACCATACCGAAGCCGCATAACCTATAGCCAGCCCACCCTTGGCCTCGAACTTTTTTGCCATAGGATCTCTGCTGGTTTGTAATTGCGAAATGAAAATAATAATACAGTCATTATCGTCGATTGTTTGTTGAATTTTTCTAAAGAAACTGGCAAGCAATTTAGGCGTTCCACTCATGTCCCGTGACTCGCCTAGCAATTCTGTCTGTTCGGCAAGCGTGCTTAACGCAGCAATGCTATCTACAACAATTACAGCTTTTCGATTTTCCTTTATTGTCGTTTCAATGACTCTAAGCCACTCCTCAGCACTCAGTACCTTGTCTTGTGTAGATTTTATAATGTTTAATTTTTCAGTATTTAATCCTTGGATAGTTTTCAAAAGGCTATGAGAACAGCGTCTCTCGATGTCCACATAAAAGGCGGGACGATCTGCGTCTATTGCATTCTTTAGAATTTCTAGGCAAATTGAAGTTTTCCCAACTTTGCTTTTGCCACTAATAAGGCAGGTAGCGCCATCAGGAATTCCCCCACTCAAACTAATATCGAGAGATAATACCGTCTTGAGAATATCCCTTTTCTTATCTAGTATTTTATCCGCCTTTTGGATGATCCCAACTCCGTAGGTGCGCTCCAAGAACTTATCAAAACTTTCATCCACAACTTTGTCTTTTGATTTTTTAGCCATTCTCTAGTTCTCTTAATTTTGAAAGTTTATTTTTTATTTTAGGCTCTATAAATTTCGTATTTTTTTCTGGCTCAACAATAGTTATAAAATCTAATTGTACTTTATTTACCCTTGTACTATATTCAGCATTATACATTTTTAGAAAAGTAGAAACTATCTTAGTAATCGTTTTTGTTGCCGAAAGTGATTTTATATTTAACTTTTTAATTATATTTATTAATATTTTTTGGGAGAACGATTCTTCTAAATCAAACTGAGAAAATTCACCGGGTAAATTATTATTTACAGTTGACTCTATTGCTTTTTTGAGATTTGAAAATCCGCGTATTTCTCTCGGATATTTCCCCGACCAATATTTATTTGATTTCCAAAATCTTGATATTAATTTAGGATCAATATTGAGGCACACAAGTTCTATGACATAATTACGAAAATCGATTTTCAATCCATTGGTTGTTGGTGAGTCAAAAGATTTTATCCCCATATTGATGTATCACCACTTCTTATTAAACGACCATTGGGCCAGTATCTATCTGGACAACAATCTGGACAAAAATTTCCATTTTTACACTTTTTGCCTTTACATTTTATTGCTTTATCTGGTGCTCCACAATAAGGACAAGATTTGTTTGCTGGGCATATTCCGCATTCACCTGTTATTATTTCCATTTCATTCATTTTAAATATTCTCTATCAAAAAGAAGCCACACCCATCCTTAGTCCTCTTTTCTTGTTGTATCACTTTCCCATTTGCGTTTAACCAGGTCATATAACAAAATTCGCCATCGTAGTGGCCAAAACATGTCGCATTTAATTCGGCCTTAGGGCCGAGGAAGGTTTTTATTTGTTTATAACCAAAACAATATCCCTTTTGGTTATCGGGCGTATTAAATATCTTGCCATTTACCTTCACCATATCCATTCCTATAATTTTTATTTCTGGTCTTGCTTTAAGAAAATCTTTTAATCGTATCCATGCATGTTGAGAACCATCTCTTTTATCCTGAAACACATTATCACCATTAGATAATTTAATAACAAAATAAAATGGCTCTGGATTTTCTGGTTTTATAAAAGATATCGAATCTTTATTATTCATTTAAAGCCCTCTGTGCTAAAATAAAATGTGTCCTATTTTTAG
>Ga0137357_1000084_pt1 | contig 11995 bp, 13 predicted proteins | sample EasRivERMLT860_2_FD_104762 | JGI IMG/M metagenome (GOLD analysis project Ga0137357, IMG submission 104762) | Soil microbial communities from meander-bound floodplain in the East River, Colorado, USA - East River MetaG ERMLT860_2 | ecosystem: Environmental > Terrestrial > Soil > Floodplain ... | reverse complement strand
CGTTTTCTTAGGAATCATTTCTGGAGTAGCCGTAACAGCCTACGGAATAGGGATAGAACAGGCTACCACTAGTCAAAAGATAATTACAAATACGCGAGACATAGAGGATATCAAGACATCAATAAACAATAAGCTGGATCAAATAAATCAATCCGTTAATGAGATGAAAGTTGATATCAGCGCGCTGAAAGCTATTGTTTCACGACTAGAGCAGAAGAAATAAATCTATTTTGTCTCATTTCTTAATCTGTTAAGTTCCTTTATTACCTCTTGTGCTTCTGTATGATTCAATGATTTCGAAGATTTTATATCTCTTCCTGGGAATAGTTCTTTAATCAATTTAATGGGATCTACCTTTAATCTCGTAGACAATAAATCTATAGCTGTAAGCTGGCCAGTATGAATATTTTGTTGACTATTGGATTGTCCTATATCGCCGCATTTTTCTTCTGCCGCTATGACCCTCTTTAACATTAATGCCGCCCTATAACATCGCCCCTTCGCTCTAGTATCGGCCATAGCTACTGGGTATATCGTAAAATCCGAAGTACAATTTTCTGGCGCAGCATCTGCGAGTGCTTCGAATCTTTGTCCGTTGCCAAATATAACCCACGCCTTTGCACAAGCCCTAAAAGCATTATCGGGAGAGGGCGAAGAAATAAGGTCACATCCTTCTTCTTGGATACCTAATAACAATTGCGAGGCCACACGACGAAGCCCCTCCACCCTCGGATTTTCGCCATCTAACTCATCGTCTTGGAACAGTGATAATACATACTGTGTCCATTCCGGGCTTGACGGTAAAGGTGGATCTTTTTGTTCTTCGTAAAGTGGATCTTTTACCATTTCTTTCGCGGCTTTTCTAAGTTTTTTTTCACTTATTGGTTTTTCTATAAGCGAGGCGGACGGACCAACCGTAATACCCTCAATGCCCAGTAGTATATCATCAACTTCTGATGGCGTATCCTTTCCAATTAATAATGTCGAAATAGCTTTAAGGCTATTATCCCCAATAACTTCTTCGTCTAGCATTTTTCTCAATATTTTTACTCCAATCTTAGATATTTCTTCTTTTGTTCTTCCCTTAGAGATAAGTAGTTCTATAATTTCCTTTTTTTTCATTCCAGATTTTTCAATCATCATTTTTAAAATCCTTATTTATTAATTTTATTAACTCGGTCATATTAAAATTATTAATAACTGTCCCATTTTCTATTTTTGGATTCTTAATAACTACATTCAACATATTTTGTGCACTGAATATTAGCTTAACTCTTTTGTCCCGCAAAATTTCTTCTGGAATAATTTCTACGTCTTTCATTAAAAAATATATATTCCTGGATTTACTTATCATTCCAGTTTTCGTAGTAGATACATCTGTTGTAATTAATGGATAAATCCATTGTATAATTGCATTTAAATTCAAAATAGGGCACATATTAAATGTAACCAAATTATTATTATGGACAAATAATGCAAAATCTATTCCGGCATATTCGGTGCATACTTTATTTATTTGATTTATTAATTCTGAATTAGAAAGATCCTTTAAAATAACTCCAATACACAGTAAATTATCTTCTGTCTTAATACCAAAATTTGCAAGCACAGAACAAGCTTCGCTTTTCCTTTTTATGGCTTCTTTATTTTTAATGTTCTTTATTTTTTTAGACATAACACGACAACATGATCCCCGTAGATGTTTCTTCGTTGGATAAGATATCTGCGAATGGGTTGCTATATTTGCTAGTTAATATATCATATGCTTGTTTAATATAAATTCCGTATCCACAATCATTATAAAAAAACCATCTGATAAATCTTGTATCTTTTTCATTTATCTCTATACACATTCTATAGTTTTGTCCAGAGGAAATTTGTTTCTCGCATGGAATTACAACAAAATATTTTTCTTTGCACAATTTTGATATTCTTCTGATGCTTTGGTCTTTTGTTTCATCCTTATCTAAGAGAATATCTAATTTAACAGGAATAACTGTATAATCTTTTTTATTTTTGAAAATATCTATTATGTTTCCTTTATCATTTTCTTGTTTAGTTACATCTGCTATTATTATCTGTTTACATTCTAGGTGATCTATGCATAAACTATTTTTTAATTCATCTATAGTATTTTTTGTATTATCGAACAAAATAATCAAGTCATATTTAAAAGCCGCTTCTGATCTGGCCTTTCTTTCGAGTTGGATTAAATCTAAATTTCTATTTTGTTCACCCCATTTTTGTGGATGATATAAACGACAAAAGCCAGGACAAAGTATAGTCCTGCCATTATTTATATTTTGTTGACCTAAAAGACATTTTCTGTCTTTAAGAAAAGTGCATTGGTCACAAGGACTGGCTAAAATGCTTTACCCCTTTTAAGATTTTAATAAACAACAAACTGTGTCTACGGTCGAATAGAAAATATTATTCCACGATTCAATGAATTTTTGATGCGAATATTTCTCTATAATAGTATTACGCCCAGCTTCCCCGATGGTTCGCGCCAAATTTTTATCGACCAATAACAATTTAATGGATTTAACTATTTCTTCAAAATCGTTGGTGCAAAATCCGTTAACTCCATGTTCTATAAAATCTATATCTGTCGTTTTTGTAGTTATTATTGGACAACCGACAGACATAGCCTCCAATAGTTCCTGTGGGCATGACAACCAAGAGGACGTATTGAGAAATACTGACGCTTTTTTATATTTGGACAATAATTCATTAGTGTCTTTTGTATGTTCTGATAATCCCGGAGAGTGGCCAACTGGATTCATCTTAAATTGTTGTTTTAATTTTTCCCATATTGCGAAACCAGTAATGTCTTTTCTATTATGATACCAATCCACATTCGTAAGAATTTTGCCGTCGCCGCCACCTTCCCAACCATTAAATAAATCAGTATCAACCGCCTTGGGCACGACAATAACATCTTGTTCATCTAGCCCCCACGCATTTGCCACAAATTTTGAGCATACAATATTTTTGTTGTAGATTCTGTCAGCAAGAGCCTGAACCTGGAATTGATTCAAATTTGGGGTTGGTAAATAATTATCGACACCGATTATAGGAGTTCCAAGTTGAATAGCCATATTAGCTAGGGCCTCATAATGATTAACACGATCATTACATATAATTAGGTCTATAGCAATTTCTTTAAGAAAATCATTATTTTCTGACAAAAAACAATTATTTGGTATTTCTGCCTTTTTAACATCCCATGATTTATTATTGGGCAAAACAGCAAAATGAAAATTATGCCCAGTTTTAGATAAGTTCACTTGAAATTTTTCGTCCACATTACAAAGTAGAATGTTTAATTTATCATTGGATGGACGGTTAATTCCTTTTAAAATTGAACTAAATGATGATATTTTTGACATTATCTTATTTCTTTCCTTGGAGTTATTAATGCCTTTTCTATAGACCATCCTAATTTATCAATTCTTCTGTGTAATGTGCCATGGGGTAAATTATATTCCTCTTCCCATATAGATCTGCACTGTATTTTATTATTGAATGTTTCTAAACGGGTATTTCTTTTGTTTATTGATTGATCTTTACTATTAATCCAGTGACAATTTTCCTTATAATATCCAAGATTATTATCTATTCTATCTACAGAAAGTCCCCTTGGGCCTTCACCCATATCTTCAAGAAAATTTATAAATCCATTTTTCTTATCTGTCCATCTTTCACAAATGGTGATTCCCCTACCACCATGATCTTTATAAGCCGGATTATTTGAGTTGGTACATCTCGCTATAATATTGCACCAAGAAGAATATGTTTTAGATTTTGTTTTTAATAATGTATGTCCATGTTTTGTAGAACCAACCCCCGTACCAAATAATTCTTTTTTAAGGCATCCACAACTTTTGGTGTGACCGCTTTTTAGATCACACGCATTAACAACTGTTGTTTTACCGCAATTGCATAAACACAACCATTTTACTCTATTATTTTTATTATTGATAACTTTTTCAGTAACTATTAATTTATTAAATCTTTGGCCTATTAAATCTATGAATTTAGACATTATTTTATATTTCCTTAATAATTATAGAAATTTTTTCATAACTAAAATGTTTAACTCTTTCCTTTGCCGCTTGACCCCTTTTATTTAGAGATCCATCCTGATATTCTTTATAAGCTTTCTGCATTATATCTACGAAGGCTGGCATATCAGCGTCAAACCATTTTTCACAACCCGTATAGATATCATTGAATCCAGAGAGTTGACCAAAACAATAAGTCAATTGGCCAGGTATAAGCCATCCACAATCGACTTCGCCGGGATGTTTAAATACTTCTTGATCTGTCATCCAATATTTTTCAGCTTGTGCATAGGTTAATTCGGGATGATTACCCCAGTTGCTTAGAATCACAGATTTTCCGAGAGACATAGCATCCATTGCACCAAGATTGCCGCCTTCACCATGTGAACAAGATACAAAAACATTAGATGACACATAAAGTTGTGCTAGTTGTTCTTCTGATACGTGGTCTGTTATTACCATAATCTGAGGATAATTTTTAATATCTTTATGAATATGCACGGCCTGTTTAATATCTTGAATAAATTTATTCATTATTCGCATAGATTGTGAAGGATTGTGTTCTGGGGAACCTGTTTTTATAATCAATAAAACATTTTCTTTGTTTGTGAAGGCTGCATAATACGCGCGAATCAATCCTACAATATTTTTTCTTCGATTGTTTTCCCCAACAAATAAAAACACGCACTTATCTTTAAGTAAAGGAAGATCCAATGGTTTGGGTTTATTATCAAATTTTTTAAGGTTAATAGAATGTGGAAGTATTTTGATTGGAATTGTAACACCACTATTCAAGCAAGCATATTTATTCTGAATGCACGGCACCCATATTTCGTCCATCTTATTTATGGACTCTGCCCAACAAGATCTATTAAAGTGAGAACTCTCCCAGTCAAACATTCCTATAGTTTTAACACCTTCTTTTTTCTCGAAAGTATGTGGTAAACAATATTCTATTATAACATCTACATTTTGTAAATCTTTATTTTCTAAATCTTCTAATATACATTTTTGATTATGCGGCGGTTTGGACATGCGAACAGGGCGACAAACGACATCTAGGCCAGCGGCTTGACAAGAAAGGATATGGTCTATTGCGCCTTGGGAATAACCACGACCATCACGATAGACACTTGTAAAAAGCACTTTCATTAAAATATTCCAATATCAAATGCTTGTGGGTTATTTTGCTTGCTCAATACACCAACCCTCTTCATTTCTGCTGCATTTTGTTTGTTTACAAGACCTATGAAATAATTTACGACATATTGTTTGTCTATTTTTATTTGTTGGTGCCCCTGAATCTGAAATCCCATATTTAACCACTTTATCCATTCCATTGCAAAATATGAATTTGCCATTTCTGGTTTTTGCCAAATATTTTCTATTACCCAGTTAACAAATTCTAAATTATCTAAATTATTAGGACAAGATAAATTATTTAATTGAATTAATTTTGGATTAGGATTTAACCATGTTTCATTTTGATCATATATAGGACATTCATTTAAAACATTCTTCCAGATGGCTGATGTTCTATCCCATGAAAACCGAGGGAGTTTTTCTAGTTGACCATAAACATCCGCTGGCTCAGTTGCGTATGTTCTAATTTTTTGTGATATTTCATTTCTTTTTTCTTCGCTTGTTTTTACAAAGTTATCCAGTTTTTGTATAAAATCACTATTGCTAGGAAGGGCACGTTTTTGTTCTGTCTCTATAATTGATTCATAAAAGAAACGACCTACTTCTATGGGAATATTTCCTGGAACCGCAATATGATCTTCCATCGCAGAATAACGAACGGCTGCTACTGGCAGTCCACACGCATTTGCATCACGGCAGCCCATGGAAAATCCTTCACAAATGCTATAATTCACATATAAATCAAAACATTTCATAATATTCGCAAGCACCTCTCGTGATGGAGATGAATTTGCATTAGGTGGATGTGCGCTTTTTTGTTTGCATCTTCGGCAATTTGTCCATTCCCCCTGGAAAAATGATGGATAAACTGCTCCGCAACTATTGCACATATATGTAAGAAGAACTTTATTACCAACCTTGAATTCAGTAATAGCTCTGCCTATATCATATCCTACGTCGGGATAACTAGTGTGAAGATAAAGAAAAGTTTTTTTGATTAAATCTAAATGCCCCTTGGTTTTTGCCTTATAAATCCATCCGCTAAACGCCTCTATTAGATCATAAAATAATTTCCGCTTTTGATTACGATTTATTGTGCCTATAATAATAGTATTTGGATCAATTCCTAGTTTCGCCTTGTGTGATCTCTTATTCTCTGGTGGTTTAAATATTCCCATGTCTGACCCAGGAGAGGCTATACAAATTAATGGAATTTTGCCATCCCCTTCTTTCTTCAGCGTTTGTAATCCAAAATTACTATATGTCAATATCTTATCTCTTCTAGACATACTATCTAACCATATAGTCCTTTGTGGCGAACCATCACAACATGCCATATGAATAAATTTAAATATCTTTCTTAAAGGACTATCGTCTATCCACGATACCATCCATTCATCACGAATATCGCAGACTATATCTGGTTTAAAATCCAAACAAACATCATCAAAAATGAATTTCCCAAATTGATTTAATTGATCCGATCTATATTTTTGTTGTCCCGCTTGGTCATTAGGATGTGGCATTACGGGATAGAATTTCCAAGGAACAGAACCTATCCTTTGATCTCCGACCGAGGAATAACTTCCAATCTCCGCGATTTCGAAGAGATCCATTTCATAAAGTCTTTTTAAAACTTCATGATAGTAGACTGCAAACCCCGTTGCTAAAAAGGAACTTTCTCCAACGAATAATATTTTCTTTTTTCTATTCATCAGAATGGAATTTCATCATCCCCAGTTTCAACAACCGCTACAGCTTCTTCTTCATCCTCTTCTGGTTCCGGCTGTGGTTTAGCTTTTGGCTTTACGGGTTGTGCAACCGGCTTATTTTTAGGAGGAGCCGATTTGGCGACTGTAGGGGCGACCTTGTTAGATGTTCCATTCCTTTCGCAAACTTGAAAAGTAGACGGCTTAATTGTTAACGTTGTGTGTTTAACCCCCTGCTTATCTTCCCAGTTTTCTTGTACCATAAGACCTTCTATAAAAATTGGTGTACCCTTTTTGGCCTTTTCGGCAAGTTTGTCCGCTTGGTTTCCCCAGAATTTTGCTTGAACAAAACATGTTTCCTCCTTGAATCCATCGCCAGATTTAAAGCTTCGATTGAATGCTAGATTAACGCTACAAAAAGATGTATTTTTTTCTCCAACCTTACGAACTTCTGGATCAGCCGTAATAATACCAACACCATAAACACTCAATTGCATGATAAATTCTCCTTATAAAAATTACCAATATATAATACCGGGAAACAGAATTAATGTTTTAAATTATTTTATATATTTCCATGTTTTATTTCTTTTGATAGCCCCAATTGTTTTTTTATTTACATCGAATATTTCGCCTATCTCCTTCTGTGTTAAGTAATTTGTCTTTAACAGATACTTAATTATTCTAACTTGCTTTTCATTTAATTTAGTCATTCCATTTTTAAATCCTCTTGCTCTATTTAATCTAGTTCCATGTTTAATTTGATCATCATTATTTTCCTGTGAAGTTCCCCATCGCAAATTTTCTAATCTATTGTCTGTGCGTATCCCGTTTAGGTGCCTGCATTCCATCCCAGGAGGACGTGGACCTATAAATGTTTCTAGTATCAATCTATGAATAAAATATTGTTTTCGAATATTATTTTTAGTTAATCCTATTCTTAAATATCCATCTTTAGTTATTTGTGGCTTTAATATTCCTATCTTTAAGCCAGATATTTTATTGATATTCCATAGATTGGAAATTTTATATATTCCTTCAAATCCAATTATATCTTTCCAGATTTCCGATATTAAATCATTCATCTAAATTAATTTCTTTATATCATGCACTATAATAGATCCGTTTTTCTTTTCACCATAAATAATTCCAATCAAAGTCTCTTTACAATATTTTCCTATCTTTTGATAATCATTTGGAAATATAACTGCTCTATCAATGCTATAAGTAGAATCAGATATCGTAAGAAAACACATCATTGAGCCAGGATTCTTTCCCTTTTTAGTTTTTGTATGTTTTACGTTATCTATTACAGCGCAAACAGAGAAAGACTGGCCGTTAACCGCTTTTGCTAAGTCCAAGCATGTGTGACTTGCATTTTCTGAATCGGCATCATCGGCAGGGGAACACGATAGGGCGATACCAAGAAAATATTTTTCTGCCGTAGCTTTTCCGAGATTACTATCAATAGATTCTTCTTTTAATTCTTCTATTTTTTCTTTAATCAGATTAATTCTTTTAATGTTTGAGCATGGTTTATTTTCTTTATCCGTTTCGTATCCATATTTCTTAAGTATATTTATAATATCAAACTTTGTTTTACCAACTAAATCTTCATCTGTTAATCCAGTAAATTCTTTCGTAAATTCTATAATAGAATCCTTTTTCATTCCAGATAATGATTTTGTAGATAATTCATTTACTTTGCTAGTCATCTCTTCGAACACATCTTTAATTGTTTTGTTATTATTAAGTTTATAAAAGAACCATTTTCTTTCCCTTTCAGTTAATGCTCCCGTATCTTTCGTTTTACCGTCCTTGTCCTTTGTTGTTGCCCCAAAAATACTCTCTAGTTCTTTTACCATTTGAGATCTTTGTAGTCCATAACAATCACAGGCTCCAGATTTAATCAATGCTATTCCTATATTTTTATGAATTGATGGAATAGATCCCAAAAATTGTTGCCATGTAGACATTGATTCTGGTCCATTTTTTATAATTTTATTTATCGCAGACTCACCAATACCTTTTATATTTGATAAACCAAATCTTATTTTTTCATCCACACTCTTAAATTTTGTATTACATTCCCTAATATCTGGTTGTGAAACTTCTATTCCGAACAATCTCGCATCTTGTACCAAACGATAAATCTCATCCATCGTATCGGCCTTATAATTTGAGTATGTTAAATAACTAGTGAAGAACTCTAAGGGGAAATGGGTCTTGATATAAGATGTTTGATAAGAAAGCATGGCATATGCTACGGCGTGGGATTTGCAAAAACAATATCTTTGGCTTTTTTCTATCCATCCGAAAATTTCCTCCGCCACATTTTTTGTAATATTTTTCTTTTTAGTACAACCGTCTATAAATTTAATCTTCAAAGAGGACATTAATTTAGCGTCCTTTTTCCCCATACTTTTCCTTAAATTATCTCCGTCTTCAAGAGAAAATCCGGCCAATTCTGTAGCAATTTTTAGTATTTGTTCTTGATAGATCATCGAAGAATATGTATCCTTAAAGATATCTTCTAATGCAGGATGGATATATGAAGGGCTTCTTCTTCCGAATTTTACGTCAACATAGAGATCCGACATCCCGCTTTCAAGGGCTGACGGCCTTAATATTGCCGTTAAATCTCCAAGCTCATTTATATTTTGTGGCTTGACTTTCTTGCTCCAATCCATCCCAAGTCGGCTTTCAAGTTGGAATACGCCAGTGGTGTAGCCAGACGAAATAAGATCCCAGGTAGCCTGGCATGTTAATGGAATATTTTTAACATCAAATTTGCCACTCTCAATCTCGCAATCGCATTTATCGAATTTTATTTTATTCATTTATTTTTATTTTTCTTTATGGGGATGGTTAGGGCTTTATCTATTGATAATCCCTGTCTATGGATCCTGGTATATAATGTTGTATATTTGATGTTATATTTTATAGCCAAATCTTTTAAACACCATACTTGATTTTTAAAAATATAATTATTATTGCTCCTCATATTCCTGTGTTGTTCAAATGTTGTTGTCCATCGACAATTTTCCCTATAATACCCATTATCATTGTCTATCCTATCCAATGTTAAATCCGGAGGACATTCGCCCATATCCTCTAAAAAATTCTCAAACTTTAACCATCTATCACAAACTATAATTCCACGACCACCATAATATATATAACTTGGATCATTTTTATTATTGCATCTCTTATTCATATTTTCCCATGAGATGTATGTTCTTGATTTGTTTTTCTTTTTCGCATGACCATGTTTTAAATTTTGTTTACCCGCCATTTCTTTTTTAAAGCATCCACAGCTTTGTGTATTACCACTTTTTAAATCATTTCCAGTAACCACTTTAACATTACCACAATCACATATGCATAGCCATGTATCTTTTCCATTCTTGTTTTTACCCATTAACTTATCTACAGTAAATTTTCCAAAATTTTGACCAGTTAAATCAATAAATTTACTCAATAAATTAATTCCTTTCTTTTTTAAGGCTCCAGCAATTGCCGCCTATTTCAATATTAAGATTTTTATATTTAGAAAATTCCGTAACCGCCATCTTAACATCTTTGTTCTGGAAATCGTGTCCAGCCAAATATCCCCCAATCTTAATTTTTGGCCACCAAGTTTCAATATCTTTTGTTACTGAAATGTAGGCATGGTCTGCATCAACAAAGCAAAATCCAACAGTATTGTCTACCAAATAAACCGCCGCAGAAGCACTATCTGTTTTAAATAATTTATAATCGGATCTATTGATGCCCATTTTCTTCATATTGGACATAAATTTATTCATTATTTTTGGGCCTTCGACTCTTTGTATTTTAGATGCCTCTGTCGAGGCATCAATCCCGCCTAAGAAATTATCAATTGCATAATATTCATTATTATTCTTTAATGCTATTGGCATCATTACCGCCGTAGATCGTCCTTCAAAAACTCCGAGTTCAACTACAATGCTATCATGAATATTTTTAAAAATATCTGAAACAAATAACTTATCGGCTTCGCTGAACCATCCATTTATATCTGACCAATTAATTTTATCTTTCATTATATTTTAATGCTTTCATTAATTTATTTGAATCAAAGATTCCTGCGGAATCAATCGGGATTATATCTGGTTGATCAGGAAAATTATTCCAATGATTAAGCCATGGCGTTACAAGTTTTATTCCATAAGATAGGTATGAAGCCATAATTGAGAAACTACTCTGCCCATTTATTAAAACATCGCAGTTTGTCATGTTGTGAAAAGTATCGAAAGTATTTTCATTAATATGTAATTGTATATTTGATTTTTCTCTTAATCTATCAACTTCTCCTTGCTCAATATCATAAGAATAAATATGTATTAGGTGCGGTTTATCAAACTTAATTTTATTTATATTATTTATAATATTCAAATAATAATCTAAAGAAACCCAACGATTAAATGAATTTTGTTCTGATACATCCCCTGCTCGACGATGAAGTGCTATGTTTATAATAGATTTATTAAGATAATTGTGTGGCTGTGGTTGTTTGAATTTCGCAAGATGGTACTTGTTCCTTAATACATTATCATTGAATATATCCCAATCAATATGGGCGAACATACCATCTTTATCGTCTGGCACAACAAATAAAATATCTTCACCATATTCTTTTTCAAATAATTCCTTAAATATTTGATTGTCCCACATACATTCTGTTGGCTCTATATATGGAATTTTTATTTGTTTTATATTTTTAACATCATCTAAAGTTAATTCATCTTGTCCAAAATTAAGAAATTTATCCCACAAATAAATCGGTTGATCTACACATTTTGCGTTAGATCTTATTGGTGCCCATGTTCCACAATTATTGCCTATGAATTTTTGATAAACAAAATTTAAATTATATTTTTTTGATAATATGTATGGAACAAGAAAATTCAAGAAACAATGCCCTATACCCTTCCAGGATTCTTTTGGATTTGTATTAACGGTAATATATTTCAAATTTTAATCCTATTCTTAACTGGTGTTAATAATGATTTTTCTATTGACCAGTTAAGTTCGTATAATCTTGTCCATAGT
>Ga0137357_1000077_pt1 | contig 12141 bp, 8 predicted proteins | sample EasRivERMLT860_2_FD_104762 | JGI IMG/M metagenome (GOLD analysis project Ga0137357, IMG submission 104762) | Soil microbial communities from meander-bound floodplain in the East River, Colorado, USA - East River MetaG ERMLT860_2 | ecosystem: Environmental > Terrestrial > Soil > Floodplain ... | reverse complement strand
CGAAGGGTGTGCCACTCGGCAGTGTGCGGAAGCCATCGGCGCCCTTCTTCATGCCAATTTCGTCCAGCATCGCATTAGCCGCGGTTGCATCAAATTGAGTATAGGCTTCAGCCCATTTCTTGAATACTGCCTGTCCATCGGCACCTGCAAAGTGGAGCGACTGCGGGCTGATGGTCATGTTTTTGGCTTCGCCGATGCCGCCCCAAGCCACATCAATGACACGCTTGCGGTCAAAGCCGGTAGAGAGAGCCACGCGAAATTTTTGGTTGCGCAACAGATCGCGAATTTCCTTGGCGTGCTCGGGGGTATCATCTTCATAGTTCTTGCCGCCTTCCACGTAATCCTGGTTGACCATGTAACCTGGCCAAGCGCCAGCGCCGTTCATGTAGTTTTCCAGGAAATGGTAACCGCCACTTGTGGCGTTATCACTTAAGAAGGGGATATCGTTCGGACCACCACAGATACGGAAGGCCGTATCATATTTGCCTTGCGAGCAGTTCAGGATACGAGTTTGTTCATCAGCGACGATCTCGACTTGGATCGCATCGATGTAGGGCAGTTGATTGCCTTCGGTATCTACGCGCCAGTAGTAGGGATTACGCGAGAAGGTGTAGTTCTGTCCATCCGATGACAAATCAGTGAGACACCACGCGAAGAGGCATGGGTAACCCGGGGTCTGCCACCACTTGTCAATGTTGGCGAAGTCTTCCCAGGTCTTACCCGTAGTGGTGTACTTGGGGTGATACTCCTTGAGGTAGTGCGCTGGTTTCATGAAGTTGTGCGCGAATTCCCAAAAACCCTGTGCCATAAAGTAAGGGTCAATATTTAATGGGCGATCCTTCGCAGTCCAGACCACGGTGTAATCATCCGGGAATGTCATGTCAATCGGCGAACCATCGTTATTGCGCAGATAGGCTGGAATAGACCACAACTTTTGATCTGGGTTGAGGGCAAAGTCTTCCCACCAGAACTTCCAATCCGCGGTAGTGTACGGCTCACCGTCCGACCACTTGAGGCCTGGGCGCATATGCATGGTAAAGGTCTTACCATCGGCTGACCAGTCATAGGATTCGACCAATGCCGGTTCATAACCAGTTAGGTCTGCCTTCCACTTGATCGGCGCTTCGACAGCAAAATACAACTGCACGTTGCCAACCTCTGGCCACCAGGAAGCGGTGTGTAATGTTCCGCCATACTTGCCAATGGACTCCACCGGCGTAGTGACTACCGGCGTTTCAGGCAAACGCGCTTCTACAGCGGGAAGTGATCCCGCCGCAACCATGTCAGCCAGAGCAGGCGCTTCATGGTATCCCGACACAACAGGCGCTTCAGTTGCCGCGGGGGCTTCAGTTGCAGCCGGAGCCTCAGTTGCCACGGGCGCCTGAGTTGCCGCGCCGCCGCAGGCTGTAAGCACGAATGCTGTAATCAATATCATGCTGAACAGCAAATTTAATTTGGTCTTCATTACTTCTTCTCCTTTTTAAATATTTGATTGGAAAGATTTTATCACTGACTCATACAGATTGAAATAATTTTTGATATTAGCATCACCTCCTTATCAGGGTTGACTTGCTTCCAATGCTTGCTTCATTTCCATCGCTGTTTCTTTGGGAACGCCATTTTTTTGTTCTGCGGCAATATGAATGGCAACGTTGATTGCCTGGACGGTGGCTCCAATAATCAGGGAGCGACGACCCAACATTCCAGTTGTGATCCGCACGCTTTGTTCAGAGGCTCGCATTGCTCGTTCACGAACGGCCTGACGAATGGGTGCTGTAAGAATATCTCCAACCTGTGCAACGCCGCCGCCGATGACTACAATACTTGGATTGAATAAATTAATCAAGCCGGCTATTGCGATCCCAATAAAAGTACCTGCACGTCTCAGGATTTCCTGCGCATGGAGATCGCCGTGCCTTGCAGCTTCTGCAACTGCATGCGCCGTGATTTTGTCCAATGGCAAATCTGATAATAAAGTTCTCTTTCCCGATTTAGCTAATAGTTGTCCTTGTTTGGCAATTGCATGACCGCCAGCAAAAGCCTCAAGACAGCCATGATTACCGCAACTGCATAAAGGCCCATTTTCATCGATGGTCAAATGTCCAATCTCGCCTGCTGCCCCCATGGTTCCACCATATATTTGTTGATTGAGAATTAGTCCAGCCCCGATGCCACTTCCAACTTTGATGTAGGCAATGTTTTTTTCACCGCGTCCGGCACCATAGGCCCATTCACCCAAGGCGCCCAATTCGGCGTCATTATTCAAAGTGACAGGACAGCCAAATATTTTTTCAAGTGATGCGCGGATGGGGTAGTGGTCCCAGCCTGGCATGATGGGAGGCGATATTACCATACCAGCTTCAGTAATCACTGGTCCTGGAACTCCCACGCCAACTGCTGTAAGATCTGATAATGATAAACCTTGGGATTCCAATAATTTCAATAAATTTTGATTGGCTGCAGAAAGGCAGACCTCGGGACCATCTTTGACATCAAAGAGAAATTCTGCTTCGTGGATTATCCGAGCTGTAAAATCTGCAACGGCTATGCTCATATGAGTGGCCCCCATGTCAATTGCACCTACCAGCCCAGCCTTTGGGTTGATTTCAAGAATAACAGGTGGGCGTCCACTTGGTGCAGAGCGGATTTCTGCTTCTTGAACCACTCTATTTTCTAGCAGATCAGTTACGATTAAACTGACTGCTGCACGAGTCAGGCCCATTTTGTCAGCAAGATCTGTTCGAGACAAACCGTGTGCCGAGAACCGAATCAAATCCAGTGCGGCATGTTTGTTAAAATTCTTGACATTATATTCGGCAGGCAGCCAGTAAAATGTACTCAAGATTTCCTTATAATGGTTTGTTATTGTTTGTTTATTAGGGTACGCTGCAATATTAGCATAGGACTGTAGATTTTTCAAGTGTTTTAACAAAGTAATTTATGAATATAGCTTCCTGGTTTAGTTTGTAAATAAATAATAAAAAACAGCACATCTTTTGATGTGCTGTTTTTTATTATTTGTCTTTGGATTAGCGGATAACTTCCTCAGTGGCGGCATCAAAGATATGGATTGCGTCCATGTCAAATGCCACAGAGGCTTGTTGACCAAGGCGCAGTTTCGAGCGTGGGTCGACGCGGGCGACGAACGTATTCTTTCCGCTGACGAGGTAGAGGAAGATCTCGTTGCCCATTAATTCCGTCACATCCACTTTGACGGCAACTTTTTCCACGTCAACGTTTGGTGGGATATAGTCGGAATCGTGAATGTTCTCTGGGCGAATTCCGAAGATAACATCCTTGCCTGCGTGTCCTTCGTAAGGCTTGGAGAATTTCGCGGGAATGGCAACCGAAAAATCGCCGGTATCCACGATCAGTTTGTTGCCATCCTTGCGGAGTTTACCGGGGAAGAAGTTCATGGCGGGGGAGCCGATGAAGCCTGCCACGAAAAGATTGTTCGGGCGGTCATACAAATTCTGTGGGGTATCGAGTTGTTGCAAGACGCCCTTATTGATGACGGCAATACGGGTTGCCATGGTCATCGCTTCGATCTGATCGTGCGTCACGTAGATGAAGGTAGTCTTAAGGCGCTGATGAAGCTTGCTGATCTCGGCGCGCATTGCGACACGAAGTTTTGCATCCAGGTTCGAGAGCGGCTCATCGAAGAGGAACACCTTCGGCTCACGTACGATCGCGCGTCCCACAGCCACACGCTGACGTTGACCACCGGAGAGTTGGCGCGGCTTGCGCTCGAGCAGATCGCGAATACCGAGAATATCAGCGGCATCCCCCACGCGGCGTTTGATCTCATCCTTCGGCACTTTGCGAAGTTTCAAACCGAACGCCATATTGTCGTACACAGAAAGATGCGGGTAAAGCGCGTAGGACTGAAAGACCATGGCAATGTCACGGTCCTTCGGAGCCACATCGTTCACCACGCGATCACCAATCTTGATCTCACCACTGGTGATTTCTTCCAAACCAGCGAGCGAGCGCAGGGCGGTGGTCTTACCACACCCTGAGGGTCCAACGAGCACGAGAAATTCTTTGTCCTCAACGTGAATATTCAGGTTGTTGACAGCGGTCACATCACCAAATTTCTTGACGATGTTTACAAATGATACACTTGCCATGGGTCAATCCTCCGTTTCGTGAAAGTATAGTGACTGAATTATACTCCTACTCTTTTCAAAGATGGAATAGATGAATGCCATGAATTTTCTGCTGATGAAGAACCGCTTCGCACCCAGCCGTTTTTTTGTTTCATCTTTCTAAAGCTTTTTCTCCCTGTTAGCTTTTGTTCACCAACCAGACCCCAAACAAAATGACTCCGCCTCCAAATACCGAAGCGACTGTGATCGGCTCTCCCAAAACTAAAAATGCGACCACCATCGCGATCAGCGGTTCAATATAAAGGAATACTCCCGTGTTTGCTGTGGATAATACTTGCAACGCGTCATACCACGCGATATAAGCAAGCCCCGAGCAGAAGACTCCGAGGAACGTCACCCCCATCCAGCCATTGAATGATAGTGCGGGGATTTCAGCATAATTCCCGCCGCCCACAAACAGCACGGACGAAAATATCCAACCTAATAACATCACATAAAAAATCATCAGGCTTGCGGAATATTTTTTCAATCCACGCCGTGATAACGCGGAGAAGATTGCCCAGTTCACTGAGCTGATCAGGATCAAGACATCCCCCGGCGCACCAAATTTCCCGATCGAAATGGATGCGAGATTTCCATCCGAAACCACCAGCAATACACCAACGAATGCCAGCAAAATGCCAAAGGTCTTAATTCTGCTGAGTTTCTCTTTCAGAATCAACCACCCGAGCAAAGCCATAAAGACAGGTGTGGTTGCCACGATCCATGCAGTGGTACTGGCTTCGGATGTTTTAAGTCCGTTCGATTGCAGCCATTGATGAAAAGTGATGCCCAGAAAACCAAGCAGGGCAAAGTAACCCCATTCACTTTTATTTGGCAAAGCGAATTGCTTGCGCAACACAACTGCCAGCCCCAGAATGATCATACCCATGGCAAAGCGCATCCACACAATGGTGATGGGCGAAATATCTTTAAGCGCAATTTTGGTGGCAATAAATGACGTGCCCCAAACAGTTGCGGCAAAACCGGCTTCAAGATATGGGAATAGTTTGGACTTGGTCATAAGGTTTCCTTTGGCAAGAGATGTCGAATTATATTATGCCCACGGTCACACACCTGCCCTGGCGGGCGGTGCCAGGGAATTGCGCTTTCCCGCTTAATAAAAAGCGCAATTTGTAACCGCACTGGGTATAAAGCCCGCCAGAAAAACTTTTGACTTTGCTTTGTTGTACACTTTCAACGCGTATACCGGAGTTTACCCTGAGCTGGTGGTCGAGTATGTTGAGACCCTGTCGAAGGGATTCTGCCAATCGGTTGAAGAGCATGAATGGACAGTCAACAGTGGGTAGTTACAAAACTACTTATCACGCTAAGAACTCTCTTTTTTCGCCAGATACATTGCCACAACAATCATACCTAAGCCCAGAATTCCCAAAACCATTCCTTCGATCACAACCGGCTTGAGAATCTGACTCGTCACCGCGCTGACAATTTCTTGCAGGGTGGAAAACAAAATGGGTGGCATTAAGCCTGCGCCCTGATTTTGAAGCATACGTTGAACGATCAAGCCAAATGCGGACGCTCCGATCAACGCCATCAATGAACTAAGCGCGCCGGTGACAAGAAATGGATAGCCCCACCACTTGAGCCAATCCATAAGACTGCGGATGGCGAAGATCGAGATTCCGAATAGAAAAGCCAACGGGAAGAACGGCGTTACTTTCATCAACGCGCGTGCGCGATCCAAATTAATGCGGGGGTCAGCAGTTGAGTATTCTTGCGCTCCCGAGATCAAGGTGACTTCATCAGGGATGGTTAGCGTCATCACCTGAAGCTGCGATTCGATCAGCGGACTTAGCAAGCCGATTAGTTCTTTCGGCGGGGTGCATAAGCCGATATCGCCGCCCAATAACCCCAGCCCAAGTTGCAGGAGTTGTTGCGCGGTGCAATCTGGTTGGGCGCGCAGGATCTGTTTTACAACTTCCATGCCTGCCGGACCTGCGAGATGTCTTTTGAAAGGCAATAAGGAAATGACAGCCGAATCCGCGTTGCCATTCAGGTAATTGAAAACTGAATCGAACGCGTCGTCCGTCAGTGTTTTAATTTCATCCGGTGGCAAAAGGGAGGTGATGGTGGCTTGCCAGTTTTCCACGGTCAATGGTTTCAAATAGGGGTTAGCATTCGCATCTTCGGCAATGGAGGTGTGCAAGGCATTCGCCAGAATTTCCGGCATGCGTTCGTAGAGATTTTGTTTCTCGAAAACCTGTTGGTAAGTTGCGGAATTAAACACTTTACTTTCGATGTTGAACGCCAGCAATGCGACCACGCCGCTGATGACGAACAGAACAGCACAAATGCCTGCAATGATATTTTTGAAAGTGTTCATTGTGAAACCTCTGCTCGCCATATGCAATTTACTCTTGTTTGGCGTAGGGGCGCCCCATCAATGTCTTAATGGATTCTTTTTATAAAGGACGGGTCGCCTTGTGGATGTGTGATCTCAATGCCAGGGCGACCCGTCCAGCGGGAGCAAATTGCTCGATGATCCTGACGAGTCGCCCCGACAGTGTGTAAGGTGAGTTATTATTTTCCAACCATATCAATGTAATCACTGGTCACAACTTCACCGCTGGAGGCATCCAGCAATTCAAGCAGTTCGCTCAATAGATGCGCTTTATTGTCCGCGTCTTTGCGGCTCCAGGTGCGGCTCTTGATCTCAAGGAAGTAGTCGAGCCTAGGGGTGGTCACGTTATCAAGGTTCACGTAAAACTCAGTGTCTTTGTATTTGATGAACCAGCGCAGGCGGTTCTTTTCAATTGTCACTTCTGTTTTCGGGATGAAATATTCCCGATAAAAGCGCAGTGAATTGGCGGCGGGCGCCAGGTAGCGGCTGCGTGACAACAAAACCTCATGCTCGAATTTGCCTTCGCGTTTGCGACCGATCAGAGTCAACCGCGAGCGTGTTTTTGTAGGGACCCCTTTGGCGCTATCCATGAAATCATCTTCACGGTAACGTAGACAGCCCTGTGACTCATCTTCGAAAAAGAAATACGCATCATGCTGACGGTAATGCCGTTCGTACATAATATCGATTTCGTTCCGCATCAGGGCTTTGACAATGGGGTCTGCTTCAGCGATCCGCACCTTGATCTGCACCTCAAACGACTCCTCTTCAGACGAACCGCCGAGCGCGATCAATTTCGAGAGCACTGATTGTTCACGTTCGATCAGGAATGAGTCGATCTTCCTGGCAATATCTGCGGCTTCGGCGAGCAGTTCATCCTCGTTGACTGTCAGCAGTTTACGGTCACGCATTAACCATTTACCGTTGACCATCACATCGGTCACATCGGTGGATTTGCTGGCGTATACGATTTGAGCATAAGCATTATCCGATGAACGCCTGAAGGATGGCGAGTTGTGCAACGGACTGAGGTCAACAAGGATCAGGTCGGCGCGACGGTCTGGGGTCAGCGAGCCGGTCAAATGTCCGATATGAAGCGCTTGTGCTCCTAATCGTGTTGCCATTAATAAGGCTTGCGAGGCGGGGAGCGAAGTCGGGTCATTCGTCACCGCTTTGGCGATGAACGCCGCGAGGCGCACTTCTTCGAACATATCCAGATCGTTATTGGATGCTGGTCCATCTGTGCCGATGCCCACGTTGAGTCCGGCTTCGAGCATTTTGACAACGGGCGCAAAACCGGAAGCGAGTTTGAGATTCGACGATGGGTTGTGCGAGACGCCCGCGCCAGCGTGATGCAGTGTGCGGATCTCGCCCATATCAATATGCACGCAATGGGCGGCGATGACTTTGGCTTCGAGCAGTCCCTGCTTTTTGATATAAGGCACTACGGGCATACCGTTCTCGTTGCGCATGTTATCCACTTCGAAAGATGTTTCGGCGATGTGGATGTGTAGAGGAATATCAAACTCTTTGGCGAGATCGGCAGTTTCGCGCAAAATTTCCGGTGTGGTGGTGTAGGGTGCGTGTGGTGCAATGGACGGGACGATGAGCGGATGTCCCTTCCACTTGATGATGTACTCGCGCGCTTTCTCCATCGCATCTTCATACGAAACCGCATCGGGCGTGGGGAACTTGAGAATGGATTGCCCGCACACGCCGCGCATGCCCGCCTGGGCTGTGGCAGTTGCGACATCATCTTCGTAAAAATACATATCGTTGAAGGTCGTCACGCCGCCTCGAATTAATTCTCCGCACGCGATGGATGTGCCAAGCCGAATAAATTCTGGCGATGCAAATTCCTTTTCCACGGGCCACATGTAGCCTTGCAGCCAGACATCGAGACGCAGGTCATCGGCGATACCGCGTAACAGAGTCATCGGCACATGTGTATGCGCGTTGACCATGCCGGGCATCAGCACTTTGCCTTTGCAGTCAATCGTCTCTTTCGCCGAATATTCTTTTTTAAGTTCGTCTTCGTTTCCCACCGCGACGATGCTATCGCCATTCACGGCGACTGCGCCGCGCTTGTATTGATTCATTTGGTCGTCCATGGTGAGGACGTGGGCGTTGATGAAGAGGGTGTCTATGGTTTGCATGGTTGCTCCTATCATTTCGGAATCAGGGAGCTTGCTCCCGTCAGCGCCAGCAAGCTGGCTGAATCCATAATCCGTTTACGGAATAAAGCCCAATAGCACATTCAGCGCTTTCAGGTTTTGCTTGAAGTCGGTGTCTACATGATTTGTCAGTTCCATATCCACAGCCGCGCCAACACCGTTTTCCACCGCCCAATCGGCGAGCGTGCCAGTGTATTCACAACCCGTATCTACCGGCGGATATGGATATTTTGTGACAAACGCCAGTGTACTTGCCAGGCGCTTCGATGGTTCTTCCCAGGGTACGCCGCCGGGGAAGACGCCCAATGCCGCGCTGTGATAGCTGATCAAGGCGGTGATCTTGTGTGTTGAAATAAAACTCATCAAACTACGGGTCTCAGGTTCCGAGCCGCCGTAAGCGCCGCCGGTTGTCGGGCGATAGATCCAGCAGCCATCACGGTCCCAGTCTGGTACCCAGTTTTCGGTGGGGAAGTTGCGGTTCAAGTCCACGTCGTTGTTGTTGACGCGCCCATCCACTGTATGTTCGCGTGCCTCACCATCCGGGTTCATGTTGCGGATGATGTACAACGTCACGTCACTGGGAATCACATCCGGATTGTTGTTGATGTATTCGATCAATTCATTGGCAAGTTGAATCGTATTCCATTCACTGCCGCCGTGGATGCCTGCCACAATTAAATATTCGCGGTCACCATTGCCGAATGTATACAATTCGATCGGACGACCCGCAACCGATAACCCCACCGCACCGGGGATGGGTCCGTTAGCGAGCACGAACGGCGTCGATGTTTCAAAGACCGGCGGTGTATACAGCGGGTTCGGTGTTAGGGTCGGCAAAAAATAACTGGTGGGCGCGCCTTGCCTGAGCGTGCCGGGTGTGGACGTGGCGAACACGGCGTTTGCCGCAGATGCGCCCTGCTTGTTGAAATAAAATAATCCCGCCGCAAATAAACATAAAACTACAATACCATTGAGTCCCCAGATCACATAAACCCATGTAGGTGATTGTTTTTTACGATGTGCCATCAGTTATTATCCGTGGCTCTGTGCCGCAGCCAATCGAGCGCAAGGTTGACCGCCCAACGCGTGACACTGCGTGGTGGACCACCATAGCTAATATGATGGGTCTTTTCGCCATTTGGTGTAATCAGCGCAATATCGGCTGTGCGATTCTCAACCGATGCAATGACTCCGATTGCCGCATCGGTTTTGGATTCGGTGCGGGCGGTGCGTAAAGCCTCTAAAAGCGCATTGGGATTCAAATCGTGGATCGAAGCAATATGCGGGACTTTGCGCGCGAGCATCCCATCCAAACCGGATTCAAGTCCGCTCAGACTCCAGCCGCGGCTTGCTACAGCGTTAAGCGCTTTTTCCTCCAACGTATCCTCATCCACTCCGAAGACTACGTCCCCGAGTCTTGCGCGCACATCCTTTTCGATGACGGCGATCATGTCATCGGCTTCGGCTTCGTTTTTAGCTTTCGCTGCGATGCGAATATCCACAACACCCGTATGCGCGGCGAGACCTATCGTAGGATTGCTCAATGTTTCAAGATCGGCGATCTTTTCATCAATCATGCCTTCGCCAAGACCGGCACAATGTAATACTTTTATTTTGATGATTTCGTTTAAGTCGAATCTTTTTTGCAAATACGGCACAATGGATTCGTGCAGAATATATTCCATTTCATTGGGCACACCCGGCAGAGAAACGACCGCATTGCGTTCCGTTTCAACGATGAAGCAGGGCGCTGTGCCAACGGGATTTGAAATTCCCAATGAACCTTTCGGAACATATGCTTGACGTTTTTGATTCTCAGATGGCTTACGTCCATAGCGCGAGATGACGGCGACCACCTGTTCCCAAAGCTCTTCGCGGAATTCGGTCTCGACACCGACAGCCATTGCCACTGCATCGCGCGTGGGATCATCGATTGTTGGTCCCAGTCCGCCAGTGGTGATGACGATCTCGGCGCGTTGCATCGCATCGCGGATCACCTCCGCGATGCGTTCAGCGTTATCGCCAATTGTCATGGTGCGTAATAAGTTCACGCCCATGCCGCGCAAAACGCGCGCGATGTAGCGAGTGTTGGTGTCCACGATCTCACCGAGTAATATTTCTGTTCCGATGGTTATGATTTCTGCTGATGGCATGATATAGCTCTAGGCGGCGTCCTCGCCGCCGGGGACGGCGGCGGGAGCAAACAATTAAAATTCCACTTCTACTCCAAGTTTCATTTCACGCGCATTCGTCAACGCGAGTTGCGCTGCGGTGGCATCTTGCACGGCATTGCCAACCGATTTGAAGAAGGTAATCTCATCGTCTGATTGCCTGCCAGTTTTTTTGCCTGAAATAATTTCGCCGATCTCGGCATGGATATCCGTCTCTTTGATCAAACCTGCGCGTATGGCTTTGACGATGTCACCGGCTTCGTCCATGACGGTGGCGTAGGAGTCCACGATGATGCGGGCGCGGGCAACGGTTTCGATGGGGGTTTCTTGCATCTCAGCCGTATACGCGCCGATGCCGCAGATGTGTACACCTGATTTTACATCTTTATCGGCAAAGAGAGCTTGCGATGACGTTGTAGCTGTGCAGATGATATCCGCCTGTTCGATGGCTTCTTTCGGCGTCTTTGCCACGCGCAGATCTTTGGGGATGTTGTGCCTGCCAGCCATTTCTTCTGCGAAGGCTTTGGACTTCTCTGGTGAGCGATCGTAAATGAAGGCGGTCTCGATTCTTCGCGCAGTGCAGGCGGCTTCGAGTTGGGTACGTCCCTGTGAACCGGCGCCGAAGATGGCAACGACTTTGCTATCTTTACGTGAAAGCAAGTCAATGGCGGCGCCGCTGGCGGCACCTGTGCGGATCGCGGTGAGTGAACTACCTTCAAGTAATGCAATCGCGCGACCAGTATCTGATTCAAGCACCAATACTGCGGCTTGGATGTAGGCGAGTCCGCGGGCGGGGTTGTTCGGGAACAGCGAGACAACTTTGACTGCCAATGCTTCGCCTGAATCCGATTTCATGTAGGCGGGCATGAAGAGGCTGAGGGCGTTATGGTTCGGGATGGGTAAACGCGTCCGGAGCGGCACAACAGCCGTCCCCTTGGAAAGCGAGGCGTAGGCGTCCTTCATCGCGGCGATGGCTTGATTAATCGGTAAGGCTTTTCGGATTTCGTCTGCATTGAGGATGAGCATTGGTTTCCTTTGTAGGCGCGAGTGGGGCTATCATTAAACATCCAACGGGATGTTTAATGATTTTCACGGAGTAGATTCTACCAGTTTGACCCACGGAACAGTGACCGGCAAGCCTCGTTTATCATTGCCGGGAAGAAGAGCCTTGCGATCAGCGATGTAAACATAATACGTTTCACCGGGCAAAACATCCAACGCAATTAATGGACTGCCTATACATTCTGTTGGTGCCCTACACTCGGTAAAACCATAATGATACT
>Ga0137357_1000075_pt1 | contig 12219 bp, 10 predicted proteins | sample EasRivERMLT860_2_FD_104762 | JGI IMG/M metagenome (GOLD analysis project Ga0137357, IMG submission 104762) | Soil microbial communities from meander-bound floodplain in the East River, Colorado, USA - East River MetaG ERMLT860_2 | ecosystem: Environmental > Terrestrial > Soil > Floodplain ... | reverse complement strand
TATAGTATCCAGTGTTGGCGAGTGCGCCAAACGCTGTCGAAAGTTGCAGCAGGCTGACCTGTCCGCCACCAAGTGCGAGCGAGAGATCATATTGTCCCGCCTCGCTCAATGATGTGATGCCAAGCCGATGCGCAAGGTTGATCGTGTTCTCGATGCCAACCGATTGCAACGTTTTCACTGCGGGGATATTCAACGAAGAAGCCAGCGCCTCACGCGCCGAGACAGGTCCATGTTCAAAGCCATCGTAATTGACCGGCGTATACGGCGCGCCATCACGCAAAGTAAAAGTCGTGGACACATCCATGATCGGCGTCACGGCAGTCCATGCATTGGAGCGAGTCGGATCAAGTGCGAGTGCGTAGATGAATGGCTTGAAAACAGAACCGGTCTGACGTGGCGAGATCGCCATATCCAATGCGCCATCAATGGACTCGTCGAAATAATCCGCACTGCCAACGAGCGCGAGGATTTCTCCCGTATGCGGATCCATCACAACAAGCGCGGCATTATTGACATTCTGGCTGAGCGCGCCTATCTCGTTTTTGAATCCCGCGATACGGCGCTTCAATATTGCTTCTGTAAAATGTTGTGTGTCGAGATCGAGCGTGGTCCGCACGATGAGACTCGCGCGTGGATTGAGAATCCCATCTGAAATTAATTGATCGATTTGATCTTTGATGATCCAGATAAAGTGCGGCGCCTCGATCGGATAGGGAGCTGGGTTGTAGCTCAACGGAGTTGACTCTGCACTGACGCGTTCATCATGCGTGATGTAGCCCTGCTTCTCCATCAGTCCAAGTACGATGCTTTGTCTCTGCCTGGCGAGATCGGGATTCGTGCAAGGGTTATAGACTCCGGGTGCTTGCGGCAAACCTGCGATCAGCGCGCACTCAGGTAAAAGCAAGTCTTTTGCGGGTTTGCCGAAATAGGTTTGTGACGCAGCTTCGACGCCATATGCCATGCCGCCGTAATTGATCTGGTTCAAATACAAAGCCAGGATTTCATCCTTGGATAGGCTGCGCGTCATCTGCCAGGCAAGGACTGCTTCACGCAGTTTGCGCCGCAATGTTCTTTCCATGCGTTCATCTTGACTCATTAATAAATTACGCGCCACTTGTTGCGTGAGCGTGCTTCCGCCTGCGATGGTCTCGCCGCCTTTGATATTGATCCACAAAGCGCGGGCGATACCTGTGATGTCGATGCCGGGGTTTGTATAAAAGTTCTTATCTTCCACGGCAATCGTGGCATCTTTTAAGCATTGGGTAATGCCATCGAGCGCGAGGACTGTATTCCGTCCACCGTTCTGGGGGATGATCTCGTAAAGCAGTCGCCCGTTCCGGTCCGTGATGCGGACGCTGGGAGTCATGTATGAGGTTGGAAGGGAATCCACAGAAGGTAAGTTCCAAAACACATAAAGCAAAAATCCGCAAACCAGGATAAGTCCTGCCAAAAAGGTTTTTGCTGGTTTGAATTGAAAAATGCGTGGGCGATGACCCTTGTTCATTCTGTGATTCTAACGCCGTCATCAGGTTTGTTGTTCCACAAAGTCACTTTTGTGAATCGATAAATCCATTTTCTCCTTTTAGCCTGCTCGGACTTCTCTTAATACTTTTACGTTGTCGGCATTAACGCCCTGCTTCATGAAAGATTTACACAAAGAGCGGACGTCCCTTTCAAGGAAGGCATGCGAATTCGGGTTGTTCTTGAATTCAAGTACTTGCGGAAAATCAATGACAACCGCCTCTTCATTATGCCAAAGAATATTGAAAGTGGAATAATCGCCGTGGACTCTGCCTGATTGTACAATCAGTTTCAGATTCTGGACCGATTGCCTGAAGGCTTCGTCTGCCTCGTTCTTTTCCATTTTCAGATCGGAGATGCGCGGAGCGGGGTTTCCGTTTTCATCCCCGATGAATTCCATAATGAGCGCAATCCCGTTGACGGCGATTGCCTTTGGCACTTTGACGCCATGCCCATAAAGATATTGCATTTGCCTGAACTCTTCCTGTACCCAAAGGATCTGATGGGCATCGAGACCTGCCTGACTCCCTTGTTCGATCGCCTTTTGTATCCTGGCATCGCCGATATACCTGCCTTCGCGATACGACTCATCCCGCTTGAAAGAGCGCACCCGCAGATCGGTATACATTTTTACGGCGACCAACCCGGCGAAATTTTTACCGAGAAAAACTGAAGCCTCCTTGCCGGTCTTGATGCCGGTTATCAATTCATCCAGAAATCCCATGCGGGAGAGTTCGTTTAAATCAGAGTTCTCAAATTTCGCATCCGGGTCGGCGTAGTTTTCTCTGCGCGAAACGAGTTGCGTCACCGACTGTTTGCCTTTCAGTGTGTGTTTTTTGCTTTTGAACTTTATGAAGTTTTGTACTTCCAAATCTTCCGTATCTACGTTGTTTAAAGAAATTTTCAATTTTTATTTTCCTATATTAACCTCCTGCGGTAAATAAAATCGCAGGGTTGCGCCCTGCGATGATTAATGAATCAAAAACCGCAGGGCTGCGAAGGGCGCCTGCGGTTGGATACGTCAAAGTAAACGAATCAAATCGTTGCTAAATTTCATTTATGGGAGGCGCGCTCAAAACAGATTTTTTAGGTGAGTTGATGGTTGTCATATTTTCGTGCCTCCTTTCTTGGTTTTGGAACAGTGCATTCATTTTATCTGGGGGAATAATCCGTGTCAAGGACTTTTAACTGAACTTCGAACATGAAACTGGATAAAATGAAGGAAACATTCTACGCTTGTGAAGCGGGCTTAGGTAGTGTAGGGATTGAAGTGAATGCTAGTCTTTTATTCGGATAGAAATTTTCTCATTTCTTCATAGACAAGTTCCTCCTGCTTGATAAAACAGTAATGATTTCCCTGTGGGATTTCCACAACTTGTGCATGGGGAACATTGTGGCGAAAAAGTTCGATGCATTCTCTTTGCACGGGCAATCGAACCGTGTTGGAGAATTCAACCAATAATGCTTTCTGTTCCTCAGTCAGATAATCTGGAAATAGCAGCTTATCCCAGATGGCATAGAAACTCAGTATGGGAACTTTGAGTGCGGCTTCTTCCGGCACATAATTTCGTAGTGAGTCAATAATGAGTTTGCCTAACTCATCCGACATTCTATCCACTACCTTCCCATCGTCAGTGATTGTGACACCATGGCGAGTCTCTTCATCCCATAACTGGTTCCACATTTCTGCCAGGTCTGGGCGGACGCGCTTAACATACGCAACATATTCCTCAATCGAATGGCAATCCTGCTCAGGGACTTTTACATCGTTCAAGGGATTCTTTTCTGCGAAAATCTTGAACCTGGTACGGTCGTAAGCCGCATCTAGGCAAACCAACCTGGAAACTCGTTCGGGATAAACCACTGACATGTGACATTGTTCCACATACGCCATGGAATGCCCAACCAAAATGGCCTTATCGATATTCAATTTATCCATGAACAAACGAATATCTTCTGTGAGTGTGTGGACGTCATATCCGGTTTCTGGATAATCTGAATCGCCATGTCCGCGGCGAGTCAACGCAAGAACGCGGAAATCACCTACAAAGCGTGGAGCAAAATCGTCAAAGATGTGTGCGGAATTTCCCAGACCAGTGAGAAACAAAAGCGTTTCACCCTCTCCACCCCAATCGAGATAATGGAGCTTGATTCCGTTCACGTTTACAAAATCACTTTTATGCGGGGATGTATCCATGAGATGCCTCCTGAGTGATGTGGATAGAATAGCATTAATAAATGGGCAAGTCAACTCTAAATATTACAAGCCCCTCAAGTAAATCTCAAGGGTTTTGTTTGCTATCTCACATACGTTTTATTATTCAAGCAGAAATTTTCGCATTTTCTCATAGACCAGTTCCTCCTGTTCGATAAAACAATAATGATGTCCGCGCGGGATTTCGATAATCCGGGCGTGAGGGACATTTTGCCGGAATAGTTCGATACTCTCCCGGGTCCAGTCATTCTCTCTCGATTCCACATGAAATTTAAGCTCAGTTTTCTGTTCTTCTGTCATCCAGTCATCAGAAATGGTATTAAGCCCTTTGGATAAGGAGAAAAAGGCTAACGTGGGAGCTTTTATTTTCGAATCTTCCAGTACGTAACTGGTCAATGTATCTGTAATGGCTTTACTGATGCTGTCGCTCATTCGATCGGCGATCTTACCCTCGGGCGTCTTGATGATCTCATGAAGTGACTGTTGAGCCATCGCTTCCGACCAGATCAATTTGAAGGAAGGATAGGCCCTTTTCATCGCCGCGAAATATTCTTCCTCCGTGTAGTAATCCACGTCCAATCCCGGGGGCTGGATCTTTTTCCAGGGACTCTTTTCCACCATTTCTTTGTACGATGCTGAATGCCGGTCATAGGCGGCATCCAAGAAGATCAGTTTGAGAACTCGTTCGGGATAGAGGACATTGAAATGAGATAGCTCTATATTTGCCATGGAGTGACCTGCCAGGATCACTTTCTGGATGCCAAGCGTATCGAGGAAATGACGAATATCCTGTGTCAAAGTATCGACATCGTAGCCCATTTCGGGATGATCTGACTCTCCATGTCCGCGACGAGTGAGTGCCATGACGTGGAACTTGTCCGCAAAGCGCGGGGCAAAGCCGTCGAAGATGTGCGCGTTACATCCCATGCCTGCAAGAAACAGGAGCACGTCACCTGCTCCACCCCAATCGAGATAATGGAGTTTGATTCCGTTCACGTTTACAAAATCACTTTTATGCGGGGACTTGTCCATAACTACCTCCTCCTTTATGAAGAACAATGGTTGGTTTAGGGAATAACTCCCGCCACATTCTACAACTTTTGCGCTTCCAAAAAAACCACTCTTAATCGCTATTGCAATCACTGCCCATATCTTGTACAATGCAGATATAGAAATATTTTGACAACCGAGATCTGCCTTTATTGGGGCAGGTCTTTTTTTATTTGTCGTTCCTACAAAACCTGACCGATTTCAATCGTGGTATAAAATGAGGCAGGTCGTTTGGTCGTTTATCGGTAAAGGAGCGTGACCATGACTAAAAAAGATATTTGGGCAAGCGGGGATTTGTATGAGCCTTATGTAGGTCGCTGGAGCCGCCTTGTGGCGAAGGAATTTTTGAATTGGCTTGATATTCCCGCAGGGAGGCACTGGCTGGATGTCGGCTGTGGTACGGGTGCATTGAGTCATACCATACTAAATACTTGTAATCCCCAAACTGTAAAAGGCATTGACCGTTCGGACGGTTTCGTGGACTATGCACGTAGCAAAGTAAATGACCCGCGCGCATCATTTGAAGTAGGTGATGCTCAAGCCTTGCCTGTAGATTCAGATATGTATGATTCGGCAGTCTCCGGGCTGGTGTTAAATTTCGTGCCACAACCGGAAAAGATGATCTCTGAAATGGTGCGGGCAGTGAAAAAAGATGGAAGTGTCGCAGTCTATGTTTGGGATTATGCCGACAAGATGCAATTGATGCGTCATTTTTGGGATGCCGCAACTGCGCTCGATTCTGCTGCAGTCAATCTGGTTGAGGGACTGCGTTTTCCAATTTGCAATCCTGATGCTTTGCGTGAGCTATTTCATAGCACAGGTTTGAAGCAAGTTGAGACGCGCGCTGTTGACATTGAAACGCATTTCAAAGACTTCGATGATTATTGGAATCCGTTTTTAGGCGGACAGGGACCTGCACCGGGATACGCCATGTCTCTCGATGAGGAGAAGCGCCTGCAATTGCGTGAGCGCATCCGCGCGGGATTGCCTTTCGCTCCAGATGGTTCGATTCCGTTGATAGCACGGGCTTGGGCGGTGAAGGGTGTTAAATCGTAGGGGCGACGCATGTCTCGCCCCATATCTATCAACGTAAGGATGGGTCGAGTAACATTTGGTAAGTACAGGCGAGATTGGCATGTTTGCCAATGCGACAAGATTTTGTGTAACAATCAGATAAGCGTTGCAAAGTTTTGATAAGCCTGTTCCTGTTGTCGAGGTTGAAAAGAATGCTAGTGACATATTTTTGAAATATCTTGACGGCTTTGAAGAGACTGCGATCTGGATAGTTCCAAAAGTCAAACAAGGTTGTCCAATGAAAGAGGAGCGCAATTAGGAGTTTGGCATAAATTTCAGTCAAAATGCGCCAAGGGTTCTGGCTGTTCCATTCATCAATCGAGAGGTATTCTTTCCAGAGTTTGAATAGAATCTCGATTTGCCAACGAACTTTTAATAAGAGCAAGGCTTCCTGCAAAGAAAGTTGAGACGATGAAATGTTGGTTAGTGCGATTGTCCATTGCGCCAGTTGTAACAATTTTTCAGAAGGCTGGCGACCATTTTTTCGATAGGCTTCTCGGATGCGCTGTCTGCGTTGGTCTGCCACTTCTTGTGGAACACGACTGGCTAATAAACGACAGGCGAGTTGTAGTCTTCCGCCAACGCGAACAGGCAGATCAAGCTGATTTTGTGTTTGTACCGATAAAAATTCTACCAAATCCAAGAGCTGGTCTGTTTCGTCCCAGATCGTTGTCTTGAATTTCCAGCGCGTAATCCAAAACACACCTCTGGCACTGTCATGCGCTAGTTTTTCAAGCGAAAAATAACCTAAATCACCGAGGTGTAATGCTCCGGCTGGCAATTCCATGTTTTGATACGGCGACGTTTTATCCTGGCAAAATCCGTCTTGCAGAAAAATGCCGTCCAAGGCACCATGACTGTACTCCCAGGAAACTTGTATTTTCAATGCCGCACTCTCTCCATTACTGTTGCCACTCCCCTTCCAAATTTCTTTGAGGCTGGCTGGCAAACTAATCGTACTGCTATCTCGCAGATGAACACCGTTGAATTTCTCCAACACAGGAAAGGCTGATTGAGTAATGCCATTTACTTTTTCTTGGATCGCAAACTCTAAAACCGATTTCATGAATTGCGCTGCGTTTGCATTCAAGCGTTGCTCCATACCTTGCGCACTCATGGGCATTCCCAGACTACTGGCCGATTGGCTGATCTCACTATAACTGGCCGAACGCTTGGCTTGAAATGCCATCACCAGCGCTTGCACAAATCCACTGCCGCTGACGATTACCTTTCGTTTTATGAAACCACTTTGTCTCGCTAACACCTCAATCTGTTCACCAAATACTTTTTGGATGGTTTCTGCTACTTGTGTTATAGTCGCCATGGGGATCCTTTTGTCATGTTTGGGCTTGAACACCACAATCATGCCAGAGAATCCCCTTTTTCACACCTTATGTTGATGCACATGGGGCGACGCATGCGTCGCCCCTACGGAATTATTTCCCTAATTTCTTCTTGAATGCCGCATTCAACGCGGGGACAATCTGGAACAAGTCGCCGACCACGCCATAGCGCGCCTGTTTGAAGATCGGAGCATCAGAATCTTTGTTGATCGCCACGACCATCTTGGCGCTTCTGATCCCTGCAAGATGTTGAATCGCTCCAGAGATACCGCAGGCGATATACAGATCAGGCGCGACAACTTTACCGGTCTGCCCGACTTGATTCGAGTAGGGAATATACCCGGCATCCACTGCCGCGCGAGACGCGCCAACGGCCCCGCCAAGTGTTGTTGCGAGTTCAGTGATTAAACCAAAACCTTGTTGTGCTTTCCAGATTTCGGCTTGTTTATCGTCGAGTCCGGCAGGCGGAGTTAATGATGGGTTGTTCGATACCCCGCGTCCGCCAGAGACGATGACGCCCGCGTCGCTGAGGCTCACGCCCACTGCGGCAACGCTATAGCCTTCAACAGTTGAAAGTGAATCGGTTTTCGCTTCGACTTTTGTTATCGTTCCGCTTCTGCCAACTTGCTGTTCGGGTTTAGGGAATGCGCGTCCGCGAATGGTGATGAATTGCGGAGTGCCCGAGCAGGTCACTTTTTCAAATAACTTGCCTTCGTAAATTGGTCGCGTGACAACAACTGAATCACCATTCACTTCAATGCCCGTTGCATCGGTGATGACGTTGCTGTTCAAATCCAACGCAGACATGGCGGCGAACTCACGGGTACGAGTCGTTGTGGGGAACAGGATCAGGTTCGGGCTTAGGGATGAAGCGAGCGCGGTGAGAGTCGAAGCATACGTCTCAGCGCGATAATCTGTCAGCGCCGAATCGTCTGCGAGCAAGACTTCATCCGCGCCATATTCAAAAGCATTTTTTATTACGTCATCCACATTCGAACCAAACACCACTGCAATCGCCGAACCAAAACTTTTTGCGAGACCTAGCGCCTCCCACGCGGCGGGTTGCGCGTCGCCCTTGAAGTGGTCAATGTATACAAAAGTTTTCATAGCACTTTCTCCGCCAGAATTTTTTCAACGAGCGTTTCGGCGATGGCTGTGGGCGAGTCGCCGGTGATGATTTCGATTGTCATTTCGCGCGCGGGCGGGTTGAGCAATTCACTGCGCGTGACCAAAGGTGCGGGCGCGGTGATTCCTAAATCGCTCAATGACCACACGGGGATGGTTGCCTTCCCTGCTTTGCGGATGCCCATGAACGATGGGTAGCGCGGTTCGCCGATACTTTGGACGACGCTGAGCACGGCGGGTAAATTTGCTTTGACGGATTGCCGACCTTCTTCGATGACGCGCTCGACTTGCACGCTTCTTTCTTCGACTTTGATTTGCCCCACCAACCCAAGCATTGACCACCCGAGGACTCTGGCTGTCTGTGCGGCGGTGACTCCTGAACCCGTGTCGAGAGTCTGACGACCGAACAAGACCATATCCACGCCGCCGATTTTTTGAATCGCCGCGGCAAGGACGCGCGCCGCGCCAACCGTATCGAGTTCGTTGAGCGCAGGGTCTGATACTAAGATGGCTTCATCCGCACCCATAGCGAGCGCGTGCTTAAGCGCCTCCCGCGCGGACTCGGGTCCGATGCACAACGCGGTGACCGAACCATTTGTTGCTTCCCTCTGCTGAAGCGCGCCTTCGACGGCGTACTCGTCGAACGGATTGATGACCAATGGCGCGTCCCCCCACGAGACTGCCCCACCCTCGGCTTTGACTTTCGCCTCCGAGTCCGGGACTTGTTTGATACATGCGATGAATTTCAAAGTGTTTCTCCTTCAATTAATATTCTATTTAACGCTGTGTATGGTATTCCAAAATGCACTAAAGGCTTTATCTATTCTGTTGTCAAAGTTTACTTCAACAGCAAGCATTAATTTTAAAAGTGGTAGATATACGAGGTCACTGTTTTTAATAATTGCTTCTGCAACTTTTTTCTCTTTAAAGCCTGATCCCTCGTCTATAATAAAAGCAACTACCCTCGAAGGTTTTTTGTTGTCATAAAGTTCAAAGACGAGTCCCGATTGATATATAGATGCATTGTAAGACCCTTTCTTGACATTGATTCGACTATCTTCGTTTACTATATACATTCGACAAGGAATCGGTGCCTCGCGTGACACACTAATGAAAAGCCATGCCAAATCTAAAGCTTCCTCTACTTCTTGGATCCGAGGTAGTTTATAGTCATGCTCTAAGAGATTTCTAGCATCTGCAACTTTTCGCAAGATTCGGGGAGCATATCCAAGTTCACTTATTATCTCTATCTTTTTCTTGTTGTTTTTAGAAGCATCAAATCTAAATGCTCGAATCCATTGATCGATCTGGCATTGAATTGCACGTCTCGAATTGGTAATACTGTTCAATAAAGCAGCTTGACCCCCTGTGTCATAATCGTTCTCTGCTTGTACTAAGAATTCCATAGGAGTTAGTTTACCGTCTTCAAAGGGAGCTAAATCTTCGAGAACTAAGACGGCGCCATCAAGGAATAACTGAACTTTATCAGGATCAATCTTCATATCACGTATCAAATGTTTGAGGTCAATTGTCATTTGTCTCTTATTCCCTTGCTATATAGCTATATAAACTATCACCACTAAAACATCTGCACCAAGCACTGCCAAAATTCCGAAAGCGCTGAAAATCTTTTGCCAGAGAATCCATCCTTGTTTGTTTTCCAATTGCTTGAGGAAGAAGTCCTTGAACGGGTAGAGTGACGGTTGAGCCGTAAGGCTATTATAAATGGACTGGTAGTATTCGTCCGTTTTGAACCAGAGTTTGTAGGTGTTGGAAAAGAATAGCAGGCTGAAGATCAGAAAGACGATGACAAGTCCGAGGGAGGGGTGGGTCATATGCGTTTGAAGGTTGGCAGGTTGAAACGTTTGAACGTTCAAACCTGCCAACGTGTAAACATTATTTAATAACAGTATGACTGATCAGTTTCCCCGTCCTCAATCCCAACTCACAGGCGTGACCGTTGATAGTATATGCGGAGATCGTATCGCCGTCTTCGTTGAGGCGGACGCGGGAAAACAATGTGCTGGCATCGGGCTTTTCTGCCTTCCAGATAATCTTTCCACTTTGAGCGACACAATATAAATTTGAGTCATGGCGTGGAAATCCGCTGTGATTTTCCAACACGATCGTACCGAGCACAGATTGCATGGATTTATCTATTTTGGTGTGTAGGGGTTGAATTTCCATGGATTATTCCACCCCCACTACGTTGCCAAGTAGATTCAAATTTAAAGTCCACGCGGTTCCAACATCAAACTGCTGAAATTCTGTGATGGTATCAGGCGAATAAGTCATCTCGCCGTCTGAAGTGGAGAAGGTAACGGTCAAATCTTCAGTCTTATCGCCGATGCGCTGGTCGCTGGCAAGATTCGGATCGTCATAGATTGGTCGCAAGTCGTTGCCTTCGAGCGGGTATTTCCGAATGGTTGTCCATTCGTCAACGGTGTACGAGCAATATTGTTCCGTCTCCGTGTGACATTCCTCCACGACTTCCGAATAGCCGTTGCCTTTATCAATCGTCTTTTGTTCGCAGACATCCTTGCTTTCGTTATGACACGAAACATCATACGCATCCGAAGGCGGACCGCCGCGCTCGTTGTTGTGATCCACTGGGCGGATTTCCTGCACTTCTACGTTGGTTTGCCAATGTACATTTGTTACTATCCCCTCAACTGAACCAACGGATACCTGGGTCAGCACATATCCAACGATTGCCCCTACACACAGCAATGCAATACATGCCACAACCCCAACAATTGCAAAGATGTTTTTCTTGTTGGATTTTTTACCGGTCAATGGCGCGGCGAGGGAGATGCCGCCTCTCGTGATTGGAGGCGTTACCGCGGCTTGGGCTTGCACAACGCGCGCGATGGGTGATCCGCAATTCGAGCAGACGGAATTACTGCTTGAATTCTCAGTTCCACAATTATCACATTTAATAATCTTCGGTTGCGAGGGAGGCGCTTGCATGACTCGTCCCGCTTCGCGCGCTTTGCCTTCCTTCAAATCTCCGCCGCATTGTGAACAGGTCTCAGCGTTAGCGGGGTTGCGCGCGCCGCAGAATCCGCAATGGATGTCCGCGCCCGCTTTTGCGGCGTTGATCTTATTTTCATTGGTCACAAATTTTTGTTCAGAGCCAAGTTCGAACTGCACATTCTCGGGTTGCGCCGCGCCGCAATTTTCGCAAGTCTTGATACTGCCCTTGTTACGTGTGTTGCAGTTCGGGCAAGTCCATTCGTTTTCAACATAACCAAGGGTTCGTCTGCGTGCCATGATTGCTCCTTATGAATACTTTAGCCACAGAGTACACAGAGAACTCAGAGATTTTTCTCAGGGAACTCTGCGATCTCTGTGGCTAGATTTTAAACGATGACTTATGAAAACCCATGTGACTTTCGGACTTCCTCAATACGTGACTCACAATCCGGTTCTTTGTGCGGATTAAGATCATTCGCCTCATGACTAAGCCGATTCCTGCTCATTGCATCGAAGACTGTTCCCGCCCCGTTAGCGACGTTCAGCGGGTCATAGCCGCCTTCAAGGACAAAGACGATCTTGCCGCCACAATGTTCATCTGCGAGTGCCACAACTTGTTGCGCCAGCATGAAATATCCATTCGTAGATAATCCAACCGTGGTGATGGGATCATTCCAATGCGCGTCGAATCCCACTGAGATAAAGATCATCTGCGGTTTGAACGATTCGACAAACGGTTTGAAAATTCTATCTGCAACTTGTGCGTAGACTTTATCCCCTGCATACGCAGGTAATGGCACATTAACGATTCGTTTCTTTGCGTGCGGCGCATCTTCAAACCAGCCTGTGCCGGGATAAATTCCCCACTGGTGCGCGGACAAAAACGCCACGCGCTCATCATTGAGAAACGCGGCT
>Ga0137357_1000071_pt1 | contig 12354 bp, 8 predicted proteins | sample EasRivERMLT860_2_FD_104762 | JGI IMG/M metagenome (GOLD analysis project Ga0137357, IMG submission 104762) | Soil microbial communities from meander-bound floodplain in the East River, Colorado, USA - East River MetaG ERMLT860_2 | ecosystem: Environmental > Terrestrial > Soil > Floodplain ... | reverse complement strand
GAAGAGGTGAGTTGCCAGATGTTGGATCATTTCGTAGAGGCCGGCGGTAACTTTATTGACACGGCCAATGTGTATTCCCAGGGCCTCTCTGAGGAAATTCTGGGGCGCTGGCTCAAACCAAAACAGCGCGATGATTTTGTAATCGCTACCAAAGTCCGCTTCTCGATGGGTTCGGGCGTCAATGACGTAGGCTTAAGCCGCAAGCACATCCTTTCAGCTGTTGAGGCGAGTCTCCGCCGTTTGAACACAACCTATATTGATTTATATCAAGTGCATATGTGGGATCCCGGAACACCACTGGAGGAAACGCTTGATACCCTTCAGCAACTGGTGCAAAGCGGAAAAGTCCGTTACTTGGGCGCAAGTAACTATGCAGGCTATCAGTTACAAAAAGCCGTTGACCTCTGCCACCAGCACGGCTGGGAAGCCTTCTCTTGCTTACAGCCGCTTTATAATCTACTTGACCGTTCCTTTGAATGGGAACTTCTGCCAGTCTGTGAAGCTGAAGGCGTGGCTGTCATTCCGTGGAGCCCATTGCGCGGCGGTTGGCTGAGCGGCAAATATCACCGAGGCATGTCGGCGCCTCCGTCTGATACGCGCATCGAGGCCGCCGAGAAACAAGGCTGGGGCGAGGCATGGAGCGTTTATGCCAACGAACGTACCTGGCATGTAATTGATACTTTGCTTGCTATCGCTAAAGATGTAGAGAAGACGCCAGCTCAGGTCGCTCTGAATTGGTTATTGCAAAAACCTGCTGTCACGTCACCGATCCTGGGTACGCGCACTCTGGTTCATTTGGAAGATAACCTCGGGGCAACTGGATGGTCTCTGAACGCTGAGCAAGTGGCTCGGCTGGATCAGGCATCCATGTTACCCCTGCCTTATCCCTACGAATCGCTGGCTCAACAGCGCGCCCAACGGGGCCGCTGAATCTTTTATCGTAACATGGTTACAGGAGATGAGAATATGGCTGTCGCAGAACAATCCCAACCGTTAATCCCTTCCACCAAGCAAAAGCAAGTTGGCCAAAGTTACTTGAGCCTGGTATGGTGGAAGTTCAAGCGCAACCGCGTCGCTGTGATTGGCGGCGTGATCCTGATTACCTTCTACGTTTCCTTTGTGTTTCTTCCTGAGTTTATTTCTCCCTACCAAGTGCAACACTCATCGGATTTCGCCGAAGCCGGACCCACCCAGATTCATTTTGTCGATCAGGCTGGGAAGTTCCATCCGCTCCCCTTCGTTTACGGTATGGAGCAGAAGATTGACATAAAGACCCGGTCACGCCTTTACATTGAAGATACGACGCGAATATATCCCATCCATTTCTTTACACATGGCGACCCATACAAATTGTTGGGTTTCATCCCGCTTGATATTCACCTGTATGGTGTAGATCAAAAGAGCGACCCAAAGGCCATCGTATTGCTTATGGGAGCTGATGCGCTCGGACGCGACTGGTTCACGCGCATCATGTATGGCGGACGACTCACGCTCCTGATTGGCCTGATCGGTCAGCTTTTGACCCTTATCTTCGGAACTGGGCTCGGAGTGGTTTCCGGTTTTTATGGCGGCTCCATTGATCAGCTCATCCAGCGCACGACCGAGTTCCTCAGTACCTTTCCCGAAATCCCGCTGTTCATGGCACTTGCAGCAGCTATTCCACCATTTTGGTCGCCACTCACCGCCTACTTCATGCTTACGATCATCCTATCGTTTGTACGCTGGGGCGGATTAGCCCGCCAGGTACGCGGGCTAATCCTATCACTGCGCGAGCGCGAATACGCGCTGGCCGCCAAGAGCGCCGGCGCATCGGATGCCCGCGTCATGTTCCGGCATCTCATGCCCGGTACGATGAGCCATGTTGTAGTCATCGCTACGCTTGCCATCCCAGGCATGATCCTCGCCGAGACGGCGCTCAGTTGGCTGGGCCTTGGCATTCGCGCACCTCTGACCAGTTGGGGCGTGCTATTACAGGACGCCGCCAGCGTCCGCGCCATCCATAACACCCCCTGGGAACTTTGGACGGTACCATTTATTCTTATCACGGTTCTGGCCTATAACATGCTCGGCGATGGCCTGCGCGATGCCCTTGATCCTTATGGTGCCCGTTAATATTATGGAGACTGTCATGAACGAACCCTTGATCGAAGTCAAAGATCTGCGCGTGGAGTTCGATGTCCGCGCGGGAATTGTCAAGGCGGTGGATGGTCTCACTCTGACCATCCAGCGTGGAAAAACGTTGGGTGTCATCGGCGAGAGCGGCTGTGGCAAGTCTATGACGGCACGCGCTATTTTAAATATGATCCCCAAGCCGGGTAAGATCACACATGGCAAGATTGTGTACCACCGCCAAATCAAGAACAACGGTCAGTCACAAATGGAGGATATTGTTGAACTTACCGGGTTGGATCCTGATGGGAAGACCATCCGTGAGATTCGGGGTGGCGAGATTGGCATGATCTTTCAAGAACCGATGAGTTCCCTCACGCCTGTATACACCGTTGGATCACACATCAATGAAGCCGTTAGCCTGCATCATTTAACGCCTGTCCGCAAGGTCGGTGACCAGATCGCCGAACAGGTTATGGCTCATCGCCAGGTGACCAAAGAGGAAGCCCGCGAGATCGCGATTAAGATGTTACAGCGCGTTGGCATCCCAAAACCAACCGAGCGCGTTGACAATTATCCCCACCAGTTGAGCGGGGGCCAGCGTCAGCGCGTGATGATCGCAATCGCACTCTCGTGCGAGCCGGGGCTGCTGATTGCCGATGAACCAACGACAGCTCTGGATGTATCCATCGAAGCGCAAATCCTGGATATCATGCGGGAACTCCAGGAATCGGTCAACATGGCGATTATGTTCATCACGCACAACCTGGGTGTCATTGCCAGCATGGCCGATGAGATCGTGGTGATGTATATGGGCAAAGCGGTGGAACGAGCCAAAGTCGTCGATCTCTTCAAAAATGCCAAACATCCTTATACCCAGGCTCTTCTTAAGTCCATACCCCACCTCGGCAAAAAGAAGACGGGCGGGCGTCTGGCTTCGATTTCCGGCATGGTGCCAGATCCTTTTAATCTGCCAACCGGTTGCGTCTTTCATCCACGCTGCCCGATGTTCATGCCAGGCAAATGTGACAAGATCGCGCCAAGTTGGACGAAAGTCGACGAAGAGCACTGGGTCAGTTGTTTACTTTATGAGGAGGTGTGAGCATGGCCGCTGAATCACAAATGAAACCGGCGCAATCCAAAGCCAAAGACGACAATATCCTGCTGGAAGTTAAAGGACTGAAGAAGTACTTCCCGATTCAAAAAGGGCTGCTGCGGAAAACGGTGGGCTACGTCAAAGCTGTGGACGATGTGAACTTCTATGTCCGTGAAGGCGAAACCCTAGGACTGGTAGGCGAAAGCGGCTGTGGCAAAAGCACGGCTGGTCGTTCTATCATCCGCCTCTATGAGCCGACGGCCGGCGAGGTGCTATTCAAGTCGCGGGCACTAGGCTCCAATGGTGGACAGAAGATGGTGAATCTCCTGGAACTCTCGCCTCAAGATATGAAGACTGTCCGCAAGGAAATCTCGATGGTCTTTCAGGACCCGGTCAATTCTCTCAATCCACGTATGACTGTCTCAGACATCGTAGCCGAGCCCCTGACGATTCACGGCTTAAATCTAGGATCCGAGACTGAAGCCATCGTCATCAGTCTGCTAGAACGCGTGGGACTGCGCCCCGATCATCTCCGCCGTTACCCGCACGAGTTTTCAGGCGGCCAACGCCAGCGCATCGGCATTGCACGCGCGCTCTCACTCAACCCGCGCCTGGTCATTTGCGATGAGCCCGTGTCGGCCCTTGACGTTTCCATCCAGGCACAAACCTTGAACCTGTTGCAGGATTTGCAAAAGGATTTCAACCTCTCTTATATTTTTGTGGCGCATGATCTCAGCGTTGTACAACATATTTCTGACCGTGTGGCGGTGATGTACGTTGGCAAGGTGGCTGAGATCGCAGATGCTGAGGAGCTATACTCCCATCCGCTTCATCCCTATACTGAGGCGCTCCTGTCTGCCGTTCCGAAAGCCGACCCACTCTACAAATCGGATCGGATTGTGATGCAGGGCGATGTGGCTGACCCATCCAACCCACCCAGTGGCTGTTATTTCCATCCACGCTGCCGCTATGCTGAGGAGGTTTGCAAATTGAAAACGCCGGAATTCAGGGAATTGAAGCCAGGTCACTTTGTGGCTTGCCATCGAGCAGAGGAACTGACACTCGAAGGGATATAGTCTCATGAACGAACAATCAAAGACGCGGCAAATTGCATCTTGGGTGATGGCGGCAGTGCTATGGCTCATTACAGCAGTTCTGGGGCTGGAAGGAATTTACCTCGCCAAGGAAATCTTTTACCTGATCTACGTCAGTCTTGGTGGGAGCGTTGTGCGAGCCGAAAGATTTGTTCCGGTGCTTGTATTTTTCCTGGCGCTGCTTTATCTGTTTTTTATCATTGGCACCACAGAATATCACAGGAAAAGACTGGGCCGGCGTGAGTCGTGGCGGTTGTTTGGCTGGACGATTGCCGTCGAGGTGAGTTTGGTGATCCTTTACTACATTCTCGTATAGGAGCTTTTTTACATGGGTGATTTGAAATGGTGGCAGACCGCAGTGTTTTACCAGATTTACCCGCGTAGTTTCGCAGATGGTAATGGCGATGGCATTGGTGATTTCATTGGCATGGCTGAGAAACTTGATTATCTCAAGGATCTAGGCATTGATGCCATTTGGATCTCGCCGCATTTTCCTTCTCCGCAGTTCGATGTAGGCTACGATATCTCGGACTACGTCAATGTCGCGCCCGAATACGGGACGCTAGCTAACTTCAAACATTTTCTGGATGGCGCTCATCAACGCGGTATGGGTGTCATTCTTGATCTGGTGCTTAATCACACTTCCCATCTTCATCAGTGGTTTATCGAATCGCGCTCTAATCGCGATCACCCAAAACGTGACTGGTATATCTGGCGGGATGGCATAAATGGTGCCCCCCCAAACAACTGGATGTCGCCCTTCGGCGGTTCAGCCTGGGAATATGATGAATCCACCGATCAGTATTACTATCACTTCTTCCTCAAGGAACAGCCTGATCTCAACTGGCGCAACCCGGAAGTGATAAAAGCAATGTGGGACGCTGTGCGTTTCTGGCTCGAAATGGGAGTGGATGGCTACCGACTCGACGCGATTGGCACCATCTATGAAGACCCGGCCATGCCTAATCATCGTGCAGTGATGACACAAGAAGAAATGCGCCACGCCCTCAAACACGGCTTCCCCTATGGTGATGATACGAAACTATTAGAGCAATGGGATTTGATGTATGGGCAGCAGCTTGAACAACCCGGTGTTCATGAATTGATGCAAGAACTTCGCGCCGTTGTTGATGAATATCCTGAGCGGGTATTAGTGGGCGAGAATGATGATGTAAAGTATTATGGTGACGGAACGAACGAACTCCACATGGCATTCAACTTTCCGCTAATGAAAACGGATCGTCTCACACCGAAATGGATTCGCGAAAACCAAAGGGAACGTTTGGCCATGCTGCCACCGGGAGCCTGGCCATGTAATACTCTCAACAATCATGATGCTTCGCGTGTCCATTCCCGCTACGGAGACGGACAACACGATGATGCGATTGCGCGCACTTCGCTGGCGCTGATGCTTACTCTGCGCGGCACACCGTTTCTCTATAACGGTGAAGAAATTGGAATGTCGAATTATCGCGTTCTGGCTATCGATCAGTTCCGCGATCCGCCAGCAGTCTGGTTTTACGAGCGCGAGATTGCCCATGGAACGCCTCACGAAAAAGCAATCGTTTTAGCTGCCGATTACAGCCGTGATCGTTGTCGGACTCCACTTCAGTGGGCAAATACCGCCAATGCAGGCTTCAGCCCCAACGGTGTACAAACGTGGCTTCCAGTCAATCCGAACTATGATACGGGTATGAATGTGGCCGATCAGCAAAACGATCCACACTCCATGTTGAATTTCTACAAACAATTGTTGCATATTCGAAAGCAAAGTCCCGCACTTATATACGGAGATTACACTCCGCTCAACGAGACCTCGAATGAATATTTCGCATTTCAGCGCCGGAGCGATTCACCACAACAGATATGCCTGGTGGTTTTGAATCTTTCGGACCAGCCTCATCAAATCGGGTTTGAATTACCTGGGCATACATTACGGTGTCTATTCTCAACCCATAAACCTGCAAATGAATCGTTGTCCATTCGGGAATTGAGTGTGGCGCCATTTGAAATCTTGATTGGCGAATTAATATCGTAAAGAAAGGGCGAGAACCATGAGTGATCTAAAACAAATTGTTGGCTTTCTCCAAAAGGTACCTTTGCTTCACGGTTTGGACAACCGTCACCTGGACCATCTGGCTAAACGTATGGTTGAACGTGAATATGCCGCCGGGCAAACCATTGTTACCCAGGGCCAGGGAGGTGAAGGATTCTTCATCGTTGTATCGGGAAAGGCGGAGGCGTTCCGCGAACGTTCTGATGGCGTTAGAGTAGAGGTCAATAAATTTGGGCCAACCGATTTTTTTGGTGAACTCACTCTGCTTGATGACGGCTTGCGCACAGCAACTGTGATCACATCGGAGCCTACGCGTTGCATTGTCCTCACACGGTGGGATTTCCTGAGCGCTTTGCGGGAAGCTGATGTAGAGATGGCCATTACGATTTTGCAGGAACTCGCCAAACGGTTCCGCAGGGCTCTGGACGCTTTGTAGTATTGATGGGAATCAAGCTTTCACAGGGCGCTCTGAGGGTGGCAGCGCCCTGTCTTTGTTCCAGATGAGCAATTGATGAAGTGCCCCAACTGTGGTTTTGATAGCCCGCGCACCATGCACTTTTGTGGCTCGTGCGGGACGCCTCTAACATCTCCGTGCTCTGCATGTGGCTTTGCCAATCCGCTTGATTACCGCTTCTGTGGCATGTGCGGAACGAAACTGGAATCAGAGGCCGCAGAGCTTCCGCTTCAGCCTCATCAGCTATCCACTGAGAATGACGCGTTGGTTCAAGTCACACATGGGTATCCTTTGGAGGGGGAACGTCGCGTTGCCACCGTTGTCCTTACCGATCTAACTGATTCGACACATCTTTTGGAGAAAATAGGCACGGAGGGCTGGGTCGAGTTGATGCATCGCATTCTGCATATACTCGAGTCGGAAATAAATCGCTTCGGCGGGGAGGTCAGTCAGTTTCGGGGTGATGGACTAGTGGCTTTCTTCGGCGCAACCTCAGCACACGAGGATGATCCGGAACGGGCAGTACTCGCTGCACTCACCATGCAACGCGCACTTGAACATTATTTGAGGGAAGAAGTGCGACCAGAGGCCGCCGATCTACAGATGCGAGTAGGCGTAAACACCGGCGAGGTCATTGTTGCAAGCGGGACTGATCGCCAGCATTGGGTAGAGACAGCAATGGGTGAGGCGGTTGCAATTGCGGCTCGAATGGAAGACGCCGCTGAACCCGGCACCGTTCTGGTGAGTGAGAATACCTATCGGCTGATTCAGACTCAATTTGAGTGGCAATCATTGGGTGAAATCCTCATTAAAGGGATAAGCCAGCCGATGACAGTTTTTCGACCCAAAGTCCATATCACCGAACCTTTGCCGTTATCATCTGGTTTAATATTTGAGGATTCAACTTTATTAGTCGGCCGGGATTCTGAATTTCACACTCTCAAAGCTAGTGTAGATGGTCTTTTTAATGGCCGTGGTTGCATTGTTACACTGACCGGCGATAAAGGCAGTGGAAAATCCCTGCTCCTGAATGAGGTTCGCCAGTATTTTGCTCATCGGGGGGCTTTACTGGCTGAATCTCAGGCAGGTTTTCAAACAACGGCAACAGCGTTGACCTGGGCGGGAGGGCGTTGCCGCTCTTACAGCCAGACATGGCCCTATTCAATGTGGTTGAATCTATTTCACGATTGGACAGGGATGCGTCCCGATCAATCCAAAGAGGAAAAGCGCGCCTGCCTGCGTCGTCACACAGAGGAATTGTGGGGAAATCATTTTGATGAACACTACCCGTACCTGACAACTTTTCTGGGGTTGCCTTTGGAGGATACATTTACCGAAAAGATTCGGCATTTGGACGGAGAAGGATTGCGCCAAAGTATTTTTCGGACAGTTCGTAGTTGGATTGAGATCTCGAGCCGAAAAAATCCGCTTGTGCTCACCTTCTCAGATATTCAATGGGCCGACGACTCCTCAATAGCATTATTGAAGTATTGCCTACCCGTTGCTGATAACGAGACCTTGCTCTGGTTGTTGACATTCCGCCTCGAGCGGGACCTGCCCGTTTGGAAGTTTTATCATTTCCTGGAAGCTGAGTATCCCCATCGGTTAGTGGCGATCGATCTGAGTCCATTCACCGATTCTCAAAGCCTGGAGTTAATTAACCACTTGATCGGCGCACAGACCTTGCCAAAGGAGATTCAAAAACTCATCATCCATAACGCAAGCGGCAACGCCTATTATATTCTGGAATTGATCCGGGCTTTGATCGCGAAGGGGATTTTGACACGCGATTCGGCAGATAGCCCCTGGAGATTGGCTCGCAATGTGACAACTCTTGATCTACCTGATAGCCTCCAACGTCTCTTGTTGGCGCGCATTGATCGCCTCTCGGCTCAGCAAAGGTCAGTGCTCCAATTGGCGGCAGTCATTGGGCCTGTATTCTGGCTAAATATGTTGCAGGAATTACTGGGCGAGATTCCCATAGTAAGAGATGATCTTATTTCCCTGCAACGTAACGAGTTTATCCAGGAAAGTGGACGTGTTCCCGAATTGGGAATGCAATATCAATTCAAGACACCACTTATTCGTGATGCTGCCTATGATAGCCTACTAAGCACCCAAAGGGCAGCCTATCATCTAAAAGCCGCTGAGTATCTTGAAAACTTTGTCGATCCAGATGTATTAGGCGGTTATGACGGAATGCTCGCTTACCACTATGGGGGCGCAGGGAATCCTAGAAAGGAAATGTTCTATACAGTCCTTGCCGCAGAACAGGCTCGTAAAATCTACGCCAATGCCGAGGCCCTGCAATATTACAACCGGGCAATTGAATTACTGGACAAACTCGAAGCGGAGTTGGCCCCGGGGGGGAAAATTCGTTCGATCCAAACGCAACGCTTTGAAGTGTTAAGGGGACGGAGGGCGGTCCTTCTAGATCTTAGTGAGATCGAACCCGCCCGGGCAGATACACACGCCCTTCTGTCTCTGGCTCATCAAATGGAGGATGATCGTATCTGGTTGATTGAGGCCTTATTGGCACACTCTGACTTCCCCGCCAATAACCGCGAAGAACTGAGACCGAGTCTGCAGATGGCGGAAGAAGCTTTGGTTCTCGCGCGGGAATTGGGCGATAAACGTCGTGAACTGTTCAGCTTGATCAGTGTTGCAAGCATCCGCTTGACCCTGAGAGAGCCAGGTTCTTTAGGGCTGGCAGAAGAAGCCCTGGCGCTGGCGCGTCAATTGGGTGACCTGCCCACTGAGGTAAGTATCCTCCTCGGTATTGGTAATGCATATGGAATGGATGATCTGCCGCGTAGTCGCGAGTATTTGGAAGCTGCCCTGGTCCGGTCGGAATCACTGAACGATAAAAAGATCGAGATCGTTTTGCTTGAAGCGCTTGGTCGGCAGTTCGAACGTGATGGAGATTATTATCGCCAATTGACCGAATATGAGCAGAAGCGCTTGAAACTAAGCCGTGAGATCGGTAATCGCTATGTCGAGGGAATGACTCTCATGTTTTGCGGGCAGATCCAGGGCCTCTATCTCGGCGATTACGAATCGGGTTTGAACCTGGAAAGAGAAGTGCTGCGCATTTGGGAACCCATCACAGGCCGGCTCTTTCCGCTACTGCGCATTGCCCAGATCCTAACCGCGCAGGGTCAATATGCAGAAGCTTCAACCATACTAGAATCAGCGCATCCATTGGGTGATAAAGTGGTCATGGATATCGGCCGTGCAGGCCTGGGTATGGTCACCATTATCCTATTTAATGCTTTGGGCGACGAATCCCACCTGTGGTCTGCCTTGGACCGGGTCGCTCAAATCCAGCAAATGTCTTCTTATAATTTGGTGTCGCAGCAATATCGCATGGCCGCCGCCTGTGAGGCTTCCAACACTCATTTAAAGTTGGCTAGCTATTATAGGGAGAGCAATAAAGATGAATACTGGAAACATTTAAGGCAGGCATTGGAGTCATCACAACTTGCCCTGGATCTTTATCAACACTTTGGCTTTGTGCAGATCGTAGAATGTACCAGCGAGGAGATCCTTTATCGTCACAGCCAGGCTTTGGCAGTTAACGGCCATGCAACCGAAGCGGCTGAATTTCTAAAACGTGCTTATGAAGAGATGCTGCGCAAGCATGGTTTGATTCCAATTGAAAGCCCATTTAGAAAATCTTTTCTTGAGAACATCGAATTGCACCGTGAGATTCGGGCTGCATATACCGCACGCTCTATATTGAGTCATTCAACCTCCATCCCAGACTCGAAATAAATTGAATAGAAAAATATGACATTGTCACCCGCTCAACAGCCATTTGTCCGCACTCGTCTCACCTGGCTGGCATATACAATGCTGGCGTATATCGTCTTTGTACAATCCATGCTCGGTCCCCTCCTGCCGTTCCTGCGCAGTCAACTCCACTTGAATTACACCCTGGGCGGATTTTTGCCTGCCGCGCTTGCAACAGGATTGATTCTCTCCGGTCTCCTTGGCGATTGGCTAGCTCGCAGATGGAGCCGCCGTGTTTTGTTTTGGAGCGGCGCCATTGGCATGCTGGCAGGTGCAAACCTGCTAGCGATAAGCCGCGCGTTTGAGTCCGCATTGATCGCGGTCCTGTGCATGGGGATCGGAAGTTCGCTCACACTTATCATGATCCAGGCTATTCTGGCAGATCAACATGGTGAGAGGCGGGCGATTGCCTTTACTGAAGCCAACGTTGCTGCCAGCCTGAGTGCAACATTCACACCCCTTGTCATCGGCGGCTTGCAGAACACCGGTATCGGCTGGCGCGCAATCATGATTCCCATTGTCATATTATTTTTATTGGTCGCCGCGCCCTATCGCCGCGAGTCCATTCCTCAATCCGCCCCCATGCAGGTTCAGTCCAGTGCGGGAGCAAGTCGCCTGCCATTTTCATTCTGGCTCTATTGGATCGCGCTCTTGCTTGTTGTGGCAGTGGAGATGTCGGTGGCAGTTTGGGGGACAGATTTCTTTGCCAGTGTTGCGGGATTGAGTCAGGCAAATGCGGCGCTGGCATTCGGCGCATTTCCTGCGGCAATGTTAACAGGCCGCTTCGCAGGCACTCGCCTCACTCGCCGCTGGTCGAGCTTTTCACTCTTGCTTGCAACCCTGAGCGTAACGATGATCGGTTTTCCCATCTTCTGGCTGGCTCGCACAACCTGGCTCAATATTCTTGGCTTGTTCATCACCGGATTGGGCGTCGCAAATCTGTATCCGCTCATTCTCTCGATTGCAGTCGGCTTGGCGGCGGAACAAACGAATCAGGCCAGCGCACGGGCATCGCTGGCTGTTGGCATTGCTCTTCTGACTGCGCCGCTTCTTTTGGGCTGGCTCGCCGACCGCATTGGGATTCAAAATGCCTACGGCATGGTAATCATCCTGGTGATCGCCGCAGCCGCCGTCGTGATAAGCAACGGCTTGCGGCAGGAGCATAAAGCGGCTTCTTATTTGTGAGGTAAAATCGAACCATGCAAACATGGAGAAAATTAGATGCGACACTTGGCGCGAGTCTCGACGATGGCGCTAAAATCATGTTCTTGATCTTCTCAGCGCTGGCGCTCAGCGTTTGTGTTGTATATCAATTCCTGGTCGTCACTTTTCCTTATTCAATGGATTATGGTGAGGCGCCGCTCGTTGACCAAGCCATGCGGCTTGCAGCGGGGCAAAACATTTATCGCATCGATATTTCTACACCACCGTATACCATTTCAAATTATCCCCCCATGTATGTTGCCGTACTGGCAATTGGGGTTAAGATTTTTGGAGCATCTTCGTCGTTTATCTTCGGACGCATCATCTCTGTCCTTTCTGCATGGGCAGCAGGCATATTGATCGTCCTGATCGTATACGCGCCCACTCGTGATCGCTTCGCGGCTTTAAGTGCCGGGCTGGCTTTCCTCGCTTTCCCGTTTGTTGTGTTTTGGTCGCCACTCTTGCGGATTGATATGCTTGCCCTCGCGCTCAGTCTGGGTGGATTATGCCTGCTGGTATGGGAACCAATATCACCACAAAAATTTATCCT
>Ga0137357_1000070_pt1 | contig 12434 bp, 20 predicted proteins | sample EasRivERMLT860_2_FD_104762 | JGI IMG/M metagenome (GOLD analysis project Ga0137357, IMG submission 104762) | Soil microbial communities from meander-bound floodplain in the East River, Colorado, USA - East River MetaG ERMLT860_2 | ecosystem: Environmental > Terrestrial > Soil > Floodplain ... | reverse complement strand
TTTCCTCGTAGATCTCTTTAGCTTCGTCTATTCCCTCCCAATTATCTACGCCAGCAGCCTCTAATGCTTCTAGCCATTTAATCCGTTTCATCATATCGTTATATTCGCTATTAGAAATTTCAAATCCATGAGGACAAAATTTTCCATCACTAGAATCCATTATTTATTCCTTTCATTAATTTATTTGAATCAAAATTATAATTCCCATCAACGGAAATAAAATTCTCATTGTTTGGAAAATCCTTCCAGTAAGTAGAAAATGGTAAACAAAGTTTAATTCCATTATGTAGGTATGCAGCCAAAACTGAAAATGCACTCTTAGCATTAATTAGAATATCACTGGACACAAGATGGTGGAATGTTACCATAGGATCTTCGTTTAGGTGAAATAAAACATTATCTATTTTGCTAATTTCTCCAAAATCGGAAATATCCCCCTCCGAATAAATATGTATTAAGCAATCCGAATTGAGGGTATTATTAATATTACGAAACAACTCAACATATTGTTCATTAAAAATCCATCTTTCTGGCTGTTTTTCTGGGCTGATATCCCCCCGCCTCACATGTACACCTATATTGGTAAAGTCAGTATCAAAATAACATCCAACAGGATCTTCTTGTCTAGCTTCATCGTATCCTTCTCTTAATCCACTATTTAAAAAATGCGACCAATCAATAGCCAAACTTTGTCCTGGTTGTGTTTGCAATATTATATTTTCATCATCCGATATTGAAGAACATTCGTATTTTTTCATTAATGCTGTATATTGTTCACTGGTTGCTGGCCATGATAATTTCGGTAAATCGATTATCTTATAATTTTTAATTTTATATTCGGGAAAAGTTTTTTTAAATCCAAGAAAATCATTCCAGTTTGTCCCCATATAATCTGGAATTGGATTTGAATAAATATATCTCAGTCCATAATTTTGGGCTAAAACTGGACCAGTTAACCACGAGAGGAAGAAATGTCCTGGCGCACTATCTTGCTCTCCATGTTTTTTGATTCCTTGTTCTTGCTGTGTGGTTATGTATAAAATAATTAATCTCCAAATACATCAAAAATACATTTATCATTTTTATATGAATCTCTTAACTTCTTAATTTCACTTTCATGCCATAATACAGCTTCTTTTATAGCTCTATTAACGGCCCTTTTTATATATTTTGGAGGAATAGTTTCTATCCCAAATAATAATTGGCCCAATAATTCAGTAAGTGGATGATGCGGTTTCACGTTCATTTTTCTGCCTCTACGTTTAGACTGATTAAAATTCCGTTTTCTTTGTCCATTTTTGGCAAATATGCACTTGCGCAGTCATCTATGTCTTTGTGTTCAGTTTCCCACCAATTATATCTTCTTAATTTTTTCATTCCGATAGAACTTAAAAGTTCAAATAAATCTTGCGCATCATAACAAGTTTTATGATAGATCCATTTATCATCCATCTGCATTCGTCCATAAAGAGGGCCAAGAAAATCTTTTAATTGATATCTACCATCCATATATAGTTTTGCCATTATCATAAAATTAGGAACAGCTATTCTTAATATCCCTCCCGGCCTAAGCACTCTTTGCCATTCTTTTAGAACCGGAATTACTTCTTCTCTGTCGAAATATTCCAATATATGGGAAGCGTAAATCAAATCTACTGAATCATTATTGAAAAGAAGCTGTGTGATATCAAAACCATATAAGTGTGTATGAGATTTATCGCCATCAACATGGTACCAATCAGGGCCATAGTTTCTTTTCCCACATCCGACGGCTATTTTAATCATAAACTCGCCACTCCAAATTTGCCACACAATTGTTGCTTTTATCTCCATCCAAATGGAAAGGTTTATGTTTTGGAGACGGTGATGGACCAACGAAAGTTTCTAGAACTATTTTTGCAACCATCACCTTGTTATATTTTCCTTTTGAATCTTGGAGGTAAACGAATAAGTGACCGTCACTCCCGACATGTTCTTTAACGTACTCATCTTTTTTAGACATTTATAAATTCCTTATCTAATGCCTGGCCCCTGTAGGGACCAATCTTAAACTCTAAAACTGTTGTATCGGGACATAATGCCTTATAATTATGGCCAGCTTCTATCGTGATCGAATTATCTAATGGGTATAAAACTATGTCATCGCGGAGTATCGAATCATCCAAATCATATAATATAACCTGTACCTTCCCCGTTAGAACAACCCACGCTTCTTGGCATATTCTTACATCATCAAAATGTCCCCAAACATGACGATGTGGCCTGAATGTCTGAAATTCTTCCATTTTAATTGTAGCCATCTGCAAAAATTGATCGCGCGGAACAATATCTTCTCTTCTTGGTTTAATCTCGTTAAATCTATTGATTATGTGCAAAAGTTTTGCAGGTTGTACTTTTGAATATATGTATTCTGCCATTATTTTATTCCTCCTACATTTTCTCGGACGATATCATTTTTATCTAATTCTACATAATAAATTTCCAGAATTACACTATCTTCTATAGCTTCGAATCTATGAAGTAGGCCATTTTCTACACTGGTCATATCCCCTGAGTTTAAAATAGTTTCATCTACAATATCGGAACCAGCATCTTTCCTGTAAATAATAATCTTTAATTGTCCCTGCTCGACAAAAAAGATATTATGCTTGTGCTCATGTTTATGTAAAGAACAAAAGGTGTCCCTTTTAATTTCTAATCTGTGTACGGACACATTATTTTTGTTAAACAATTCTTGTGTTTTACCCCATATTTTGGCGAATTTCATATTAATCATGTTATATTTTTCCATTATGATATAGATCAATTAATTTCAGGGGATCTTTTCCTAGTTCTAAATATTTTTGTAGCACGAAAGGAATTTCTCCGTCATATTTTTTAATGGGATCATGTCTTTCTTTAATCGCTTTAAAATGATGAATCCCTTGCCATCCATTTGTCCATTTTCGTCCAATATCTTTGCAGCAATGTTTCATATGAAGGAAGGTGGGTTGTTCAACCCTATAGGATAATCCTGTGCAATTAGGCATTTCGGCCATTTTATTTGGTGTAACAATATATTTAAATTCTGGAGTTATTTTTACCAATCTTTTCTCAAAAGAACACATTTCCTGTGATCCAAGCATATCACAATTTTGACCAACCAAATCAATGCCTCTGTCCTCAATGCTGCTATATCTGTCGCAAGCAATTATATTTTTTAAATCATAAAAATTAGGTAGTACTATATGGTCTCCATCAAATCTATAAACCCATTTATAGTTAGTTAGAGAAAAACAATAGTTGGTATAATAGACAATATGATGAATGGATAATGGATTAACTATAATATTTTCTGGTCCCGCTGCAATAATTGGTTCATCATAATAAAACATTTTCATATTAGGTAATTTTAATGCGTTTAATAATAACCATGTCTTATCATCGCAACAATTTAAGATTATAATAATTTCGTCGAAGAAATCTTTTATAGATAATAAACTTGGGATTATGAATTCTTCTTCATTCTTACAACGAACCACAGCAGAAATACCTTCTGTTCTATCCCGGTATAAATCTGCTGGATAAAAATAATCTGATATATTTTCGATATTTGTAATCATTTTTTATTCTCTAATATATTTGTTAATGGAGATTCGGATATACAATAATTATTTTTATTATTTTTATAATATCCAAATAAATTAATCATGCTCCCGCATCTTGTACAAATTAAATGTGTTAAAACTCCATGTTCATTTTTATGTGTAATAAAATGATGCCAAAAATATTTGCAGATAAATAATGCTAATCTTATTCCAAAATATTTCATACATATTTCCCCAACCAATAATCTAAATCCGTAGAGCCGATAGGAATTTGTCTATCTATAAGTGCCGCCAATAATTTTTCTTTATTTCCCTTGTGTTGGTTTAACCAACATTTACCTATGGCGGTGGTTGGCACTTTCATTAATGCTGTTTCAAGCAAAGCTGTTGATGTTTGCCCATAAACCAGTCTGGCGTTTTGTGCAAAATCTAAAAAATTACCGCTACGGATAATAGCATTTCCACCATTTACTTTATAATTTATATTGGGCATTAATGGATGAGTTTTGAATAATATAAAATCATCTGGATATTTTCGTCCTACGTGGTTTATAAAATCTTGCATCTTAATATGTGGAGCATTTTTTACAATATTGGTATCATTTTCAAGTTGTAATGGACATAAGATATACTTACCTGGAGAATTCCATTTTCTTCCTTCTAAGTAAGCCTGACGAAAAAGTTCCAGCTTATTAAGATGTTCCTGTGATACCCATGATAGGTCATCATTCATTATAGAAGCATCCGCGTTTATGCCTAATTCATCTATATAGAAATACTTCGATTGAGGAAAGAAACCACATTCAATGAATAGTATCTTAATATTTTCTTGTCCTGCTTTATTCAAGATCTGTTGGTGAATTGGCTCTGAGCCATTCCATACCATAAATAATTTACAATTATCGAAACTTGGTATTGTATTTTTATGGCATGTTTCTATTTCAAATCCTTTATTTTTAAAATATATAATCATCCCAGATAGCCATCTAGTAATGTGATCCTGAGGTTCGCGGTCATATATAATTATTTTGTTCATATTAATTTATTATACCATGTGTGGGAACATTGTGATAATCTAAACCTATAGAATTTTGGTTATTTTTATTTTGATAATAATTCATCCAGTAATCAACCATTTCGTCCATAATCATTTCAAAAGTAAATTTGGGCCTCCACCCCAATGCTTGTCTCGCCTTTGTACTATCACCCCTCAAATAATTAAGTTCTTCTGGTCTCAATAATTTTGGATCTTGTTCTAAATAATCTTTATAATCCATGCCCAATTTATTAAATACATAATCACACATATCTTTAACACAATGAGTTTCCATTGTTGAAATTACGAAATCATCTGGTTTTGTATGATTAATAATTAAATGCATGGCCCTTACATAATCTGAACTATGCCCAAAATCACGATAAGATTCAAGATTTCCAAGAACAATTTTATCTGTCATTCCTAATTTGATTTGAACCGCTGTTTTTGCCACTTTTGCCGTAACGAAATTACTCCCCCTGCGTTTCGAGTCATGGTTGAATAATATACCATTACACGCAAATATCTTATGGGCACGACGATAATATCTCGTCATGCTATAACTAAATAATTTAGTAATTCCGTAGACTGACACCGGATGCATTGGTGTATCTTCTCTTTGGAATTTATCTTCGTCGATATTATTTCCGAACATTTCACTGGAACTAGCCTGGTAAAATCTAGAATTTGAAGAAAATCTCCGTATTGCCTCAAGAATATTAAATGAACCAACCGCATTTGCCTGAATTGTAAAATATGGTATATCTGCGCTTATTCGGACATGACTTTGGGCCGCAAGATTGTACACTTCGTCAGCACCAGCCTTTTGAATTATTCTATCTACGCATTGTGGATCAGATATATCACAATAATCTGTTGTAATTTTATCTGCGAGATGATCAAGTCTTGATTGTTGGTTTTCCGCTATGGAGTGACGACGAACCGTGGCGAATATGTCATAGCCTAGATCTAATAGATGTTCGCAAAGATAACTTCCATCTTGACCACTTGCCCCAAAGACCAATGCTCTTTTTTTCATTATTATTTCCTTTTATTATATTTTTTAACAGGAGTTGTTAATGCCCTTTTTATGTCCCATCCACAACCAATAACTCGTTGTTTTAATGTTTTATATGGCACATTATATTTTATAGACAATTCTAATAATTTTTCAATTTTACCATCAATAATGGCATATGGAGTATTTCTTCTATTTCTAGCTTGTTCTTTACGGGTAGACCATCTATGATTTTTTGGACAATAATTGCCATTAACATTTATTCTATCGAGGGTCATTCCTTTTTCTGGAAGCCCAACATCGGCAAGAAAATTTTCAAATCCACTTTCTTTGTCCATCAATCTGTCACAAACTTTTATGCCTCTACCGCCATAACTTTTATAATATGCGCAATTTGGATTATTACATCTTTGTTTCATTTCACACCAAACACCATATATCAAGGAATTGCGCATTCCATGTTTTCTGTGGATTAAACTAGATTTTTCTTTGCTTAGACAACCACAACTTTTTGTTATTCCATTTCTTAAGCTATGTCCATATATTATTTTTTCTTTACCACAATCACACCTACATAACCATAATATATGTCCATTTTGATCTTTGCCAATCATTTTAATAATTATAAGCCTATAAAATCTTTGACCTGTCAAATCAATAAATCTATTCATTTTCTATTTCCAATATAATTTTGCATATTTTCCTAATCTGTCTCTTCGAAAGGTTCAGGCTCGATGGAAGGTATACCAATTCCAGGGCCGCCCTTTCAGCTTCCGGGAATTTTGTTTTTGTTCTATACGGAGGATTACTATCTATATTCTTATAATAGCGCACAGCCTCAATTTTGTTTTTCTTTAATTCGGCAATTATTTGGTCGGCCCTTTTAGTCCTATAAATTACCATCCAGGGCATTTTATTTGCTTCATAATAAATGTCAAATCCCCGTGGATTGACACCGTATCTAAAATAATTCCAAAATATGTCATATCGTTTTTGAAGTAATAATTCTATATTATTAAGTTGCGGAAGCAGATACGAAGCCAGGATATCATTAAATCTTAGGTTTAATCCTATGCCTTTATGTATTCTATCCTGTCTCCATCCCCGCCCGCCATGATCTATCAAACTCCTACATTTATCTGCCAGCTTATCATTGTCTGTAATTATCGCGCCCCCTTGCGATGACGTAGCCAATTTTGGAACCGAGAAAGATAAGATGGCAATATCTCCTGTTTTACCAGCATTATTAACTCCCAAACATTGTGCTGCATCTTCTACCATTGGAATATGAAAATAGTCACAAGTTGCTTTGATTTCTATAATGTTTCCCCCACAATATGCATTATGATTGATAAATATGACGCAACCAACATTTCTGGTCTTTTTTAATGTATAATATAAATTATCTTTGTCCATGCATAATGTCGTAGAATTTATATCTACAAGTTTAATTTTATATCCTAAAAATCTTGCTGCATTATGTGCGGCCAAAAAACTATATGCTGGAGCCAATATAGTTGATCCAGGTTTTAAATTTAAAGATTTTATAGCAACCATCAATGCGGCTGTCCCGCTTGTTATACAGATACAATTTTTGATATTATGTATTTGTTTTATTTTTTCTTCAATTAATTTAGTTTGTATTCCGGGGCTAAGATTCCCTTTTAAAATATTTTTATAAACTTCTTTTGCATATTTTCTTTTTATATAAGGGCTAAATTGTTTAATTTCTTTTTTGCCAAAAATCATCTATATTTTCTCCGGTGAATAATTTGCTCGATAACAAGGTTCATTATATTCTAGTTCGCATAATTTTAAATATATTTCTGTTAATTTATTGTTAATTTCAAAGTCCAAATTTTTGTGACCAAAATGCACCAATTTTTCATCTCTAAAATTTACATTGATTTTATGTCCTATAAAATGTGATAGTTTTTGTTCGCCTTTTCCTACAACAAAATTAGCATAATTAATATATAATACATCTAATGTCTTGTAGTTGTTCAAAATGTACTCGTAAATAGAAACCCATATCTTTTGGCAAAAATCAAGATCTATTTTAATTTTTCCTTTTAAATATTCAGCATTTTGACAATGGTACATTATGCTTTGAATTGCTAATTTAGGATGACGAAATACACATATAATTTTAAGGTTAGTTAAATATCTAAGCCATACAGGAAGCGTATAAGAAAAACGAGGGTCTTTTAGGCACACGGGCTGCTCCTTAATAACTCGTTCTATCCTATCTTCTATGTCGTGCGATACGTCTGATATTATATGATTCTTATCCAGAACAGAAAGCCATCCCTGTTTTAATCCTTCTGTGGTTTTAACATGCGGGCAAGACCAAAGTATGCCGTTGTTAATATTATTTATAGCATTACTTTCAAAATATCCTTTGGCGTTAAATTTATCTGCTTTATGTGTTGGTCCACCAGTATTGTATTTGGGGCCATTTCCTGTAATTATGGAGCCTGCGACGGCGCTAGTACCAGATCTTCCTGAACCTAAAATAATGATATTATTGCTCGTCACAATCATCATCCCCACAATCACAGCCCTTGCATTCATCGCACTCGAATTTTTCCACTTCGAATTCTTCATTACAAGTTTTACACTTTACGTCTAATGGATATAGATAATTTTCAGCACTTACTACATCTGGATCATCTAGTTCTTCTAATATTTCATTTTCTTCTTCTTCGCTTATTTCTTCACGAATCATCCTCTCGAAGTTATCAACCCCGCATTCAGGGCAAATCCAGAGCATTGCTGGCAATAATTCTACTTTTTCTTTTTCTTTCATATTTTATTCCTTGTTAAAAAATTTCTGGAGAATAATCTGTATCCCCTTCTCCCCAGTTAACTCCAACATTTCTTATAATAGGTCCATTCTTTTTTGATTCATAAAGTCTTTTGTTTATTAGTTCTCTCTTTATAGCTATTGAATCGTTTTTTGTATCAGGTTTATTATGGAAAAGATGAATTGGCTGTACAGATTTATCAATAAATTGTTTGACGCCAAATTTCATTAGTCTGTCGTGAAGATCCATGTCCGCGTAACAATAGTATTTGTAATCTTCGTCGTAGCCTCCGAGTTTGACCAAAATTTCTCTTTCAATGCACCAAAAAAAATGATAATATACGAATCGTTCGGTGATTGGGAATTTTTGTGCTCTTTGTTGTAATAGATTAATATTTATTTGATTATTTATGAAAAGTTCTGTATCTTGTTTTTTAGATAAATGTGCAAGACCACCGCATCTATATAATTCGTTTTGATGGTCGAAACAACCATTTATGATATCGCCTGTAAATAGAATTTCTGGATCCCTTTGACCAATAAGCTTGGACTGTGAATATTTGATAGCAATATTGCGAGAAAACGCATCCCCCCTCTCGAAATTATTTTTTCTTTTTATTGTGCAATATAAAACATTTTTATCTTTTAAATCGTCGAAATTTTCTTCAATGCCATCGTTGATTATTAAAATTTTCCATTTATCTCTTGGGACAGAAGTGTCAATGGTATTATCTATTGTTTTTCGAATGTATTCCCCTCGTCCCCAATTCGGGATAATCAATAATAAATCTATCCTTGTTTCACCCCAATTAAAATCTTTTATCATATATGTTTCCAAAGTTTGCCGGTTTTAATATCGCAAATAGTTATATTCGATACATTAAATATTTTTCCTATCTCTTTTTGTGTTAAAATTTTTGTTTTTAATAGATATTTTATTATTCTAACTTGTAATTCATTTAATTTAGACATTCCATGTTTAGAACCCCTATTGTGTCCTTTATTATTTGAAAACCAATGAGTTCCGCTCAAGATACTGTCTTTTATATTATTTTTTGGTGTATCCCATCTCAAATTTTCTAATTTATTATTTCTAGGATTACCATCATTATGGCAACCCTCCATACCTTTCGGGCACGGACCAACAAAAGCTTCCAGTACAAGTCTATGAACCAAAAAATATTTTCTTTTTCCATTTTTTCTTAATTCTATTTGTTGGTGTCCATATTTATCTATCGCCCATGATTTTAATATCTTTTCTCTATAATGACCTTGACAAAATAAGGACTTTATTCTTCCAAGATTAGAAATTTCATATAATCCCCTATATTTATCTTTCCATATTTCTTTATCCATTTAAATGTTCCCCCCATACTCTATTTTGATTTGCCGTTATTTGTAAGTTTTGTTTTAATCTTTTATATATAATTTCATTAGATAAAATCGTTCGATGGAATTTACGAATTATTGGATGATTGATATGAAATCCAGTTACTTTGTCATCTACTATTATGGGAATATTGCTTAATTTAAGTCTTTCTAAAAGATTCACATCCTCCCACCCGTACCCGTCTTTAAAATCCTCCTCGTAGCCTCGCATATTTTTTAATCTTTGCGTTCTTACCGCACATCCATTATGAAATGCTTGATAATTTGTATTCGTGACTTGCCATGATCGCAAAATTGGTAATTCATCTAACTTAATAAATGGGTCGTCAATTATTCGTTGGGTTTCTTGTTCATATAATTCCACCATAAATCTTGGACGATATACAACATCTTCTAGGTTTATAACATTTGCTATTATGTCGTCACCTTCTAAACAAATTTCTGGATCTCTTGTCATCAACCATTTACTTTGACATCGTTTGATAAAATAATTTCGCAAAAGACAACCATTCATTTCATCTTTATTTGGATGTTCAAATGTAAACCATTTTAAATTAAAAGATTCTAGATCATTTAAATTTTCTTCTCTCCTATCATTTATTACAACAATAAGCCATTTATTATCTGGCACAGATGTTTTAAATCTATGAAGTGTTGGTATTAACAAGTGCTTACGAGAAAAATTAGGTATGTAAATCACAAGTTCTCTGTTAGTGCAACCCCAATTAAAGTCAAATTGATTCATTTATCTTCCAATATAATCATCAAATTCTTTTTGTGATAAATAAATAATAGAACTATTATCTTTATCTATTTCTATAATATCATCAAATCCCTCTGATAATTCTGGTTTTTCTAAATCATGATAAAGATCTACAAGAACATTTTCTGGGACTCTATTTCCTTTCCTTTGTTCATTATTTTTAAGACAAAATTCTAGGCTTTTATTAAATTTAAGAGCAATAATTTTAAATCCTAATTTTTTGCCCAAATCAATCCAGTAAGATCTACTTTCTTTATTAATGAGCCATTTACTTTCGTCTAAAATTATATTTATATTTGGGTTTTTATGTAACGCAAAAATTATATTAGCAATAATTTGTTTTAAATATTCTTCTTTATTTTCGTTATATGGTTCTTTATAAAAGGCCAGTCTAAAGTCATCGACTGTAATAAGAACACAATCCTTTATAGTCCTACACATTGTCGTTTTTTTTGAGGCAGGTGGTGCTATGGTTAAATATAAATTCATAGTATAATCCTTCTTCTTTTCGGCTCACTAGCTTTATTAATGCGGTCAATAACACCCTTGTTTTGCTTTATAAACGCCTCACTCGCTGCCCGTATAACTTTTTGTTCATCAATAAATTCACTAAGAGAAGAAGATTGTGGGATACTGATACTTGGTAATATTCCCATTTCTTCTGTATTTTTCTTAAGTAATTCAAAGTCATGATAAGAATTGTCATAATCATTTCGATTTCCTTTATATTCTATGCTATAAACATTATCTTTTAAAATTTTATATATCCAATGTTCTTTATCTATTTTTTTATGAACAAAATCAGGATTATTATTTATAAATTTTATAAATTTTGGATATTTATGGTGCATAAATCTTATTGAATATTCTGCTACTTCATCTATCGCTTCCATCATAATTTCAAAATCTTGAGAATTATAATTTCCATTATATTGCATTGATTTTATGTACATTTGTTAATGGGATTCTGTGTTGAATATAAATATATACCCACGATTAAATTTCTTTCCAAGTTTTATTATTATTTATAGCAGAAATCGTTCTTTCATTAACACAGAATATTTTTCCAATTTCTTTTTGAGTTAATATTTTAGTTTTTAGAAGATATTTTATTATCCTAACCTGTTTTTCATTTAATTTCGAATTTCCAACAAGTGTTCCATGTTTCACAGCATCCTGTATATTATTAAAATGTGTATCGTATCTTAGGTTTCCTATAAAATTATTAGATGGATTCCCGTCGTTATGGCATACCTCCATCCCTACAGGACAAGGGCCAACAAATGCTTCTAAAACTAATCTATGAATATAAAATATTTTTCTAATATTATTTTTAGATATATTAACTGATGAATATCCTTCTTTATCAATTTTTGGTTTTAGAATTTTTTCTTTTCCATATTTTAAACTTTTAATTCTTCCATAGTTAGAAATCATATATAAATGAATATAATCAATGATACTTATCCATAATTCTTTTATTTTATTTTCCATTTATTAAATCCATACAATACCATATTTTATCGAGGGCCGTGACGCCCAAAAAATCGAACTTAACTAAGCCGCACGCTTCCGCACTACCCATCTCAAACCCCACAATTCTTGTTTTATTCTTCGGATCATAAGTAAGCGGAACCAATTCTTGTATTGGTCTATCGGCTATAACGACCCCTGCTGCGTGGCGGCTCTGCGATTTTTTAGTTCCCTCTAATCTAATAGCCTGATCGAATAACGGCCTATACCATTTATAATATTCTTTAATCTCATCTACATTATCAAGACACCATTCAATGGTACCGTAATTGTCATTTTCTGTTTCTTCTTTTGCTTGTTGT
>Ga0137357_1000066_pt1 | contig 12615 bp, 12 predicted proteins | sample EasRivERMLT860_2_FD_104762 | JGI IMG/M metagenome (GOLD analysis project Ga0137357, IMG submission 104762) | Soil microbial communities from meander-bound floodplain in the East River, Colorado, USA - East River MetaG ERMLT860_2 | ecosystem: Environmental > Terrestrial > Soil > Floodplain ... | reverse complement strand
ACATTCGCCAGAGATGCTCAGTAGATAAATGAGTCCGTGACACACGCCGAGGAAATGGCTGACCGGGCTGAGGAACTGATGCAGGCTGTCGGCAGCGGAGCAGAATTGATTGTGGGTGAGCGGGTTCACATCAGCCGCTTGAAACCCATCTGACCGTCAAAAGCACCAATTTTCGCGGCGGCAGCACGCAGGTGTTCAGCCACACGGTCAGGTAGTCCGCTTTTACTGATAAATACATCAGCACCAAACGACAACGCAGCTTGCTGATGATCTGCAAGGCTGCCAATGAGGATAATAACCAACGCTTTCGGACAAGCCTTGCGCAGCTCATCCAAAGCCGCGTTGGGCGCAACGGGGAGCAAGTTCCATTCCAACATCAGTATATCGGTGTGACATGTCGGCGTTTGAGCTAATGTGATTGACCAGTCCTCGGCTTCCCCCGCGACTTCCATATTCAAAGCCAACAGCATAAGGCGCAATGCTAAACGTTCGCTAGGCATTGCGTCGGCAATATATACCCGAATCATGAGCACATACTACACCAAAGGCTCTCCGCCACCTCCACCGGTGTGGGGATATTGTTCTCCGCCACTTGGGGGAGATACCCGTTTCGCAATACACTTGCCCCGGTGTTCTTCGGGGCTTTCACCAGCACGGATTTCATATATATTCAATGCATAAAAAACCTTCCGAATTGTGTTTGGCGTATTAGCTCCCCATTCCGTGCTGTTGTGCCGATCTTGAACTTCAACTTTTGGGTGTGGAAATACCCCGAGATCATTGAGTTTTACTTCTTCGGAAAGGGTAAACAACCTCAATAGTGGACTTGCGCATGGGGAAATTTGGCTCTTATTTGTGAATTAACTACCTAAGCAAGGCGGCAAAACTACAATGTTGTTGCCGTCTATGCTGCGACCATCAGGAGGGAAGTTCAAGGTAAAGTTGTAAGAGATCCTAAAGGTCTCTAGCGAGAACCATCGTCATCGTGAGGGGCATTTTGACGATGTGGCTGGGTTTGCACAAGCCCATTCCGGCGCTATCCGGGAAGATGTTTGCGCGGCAATTGGTGCGTGGCTTTGCAAAGAAGAGCGATGATGTGAAAACGGTCGCCGCCCTCACGCAGGTTGCACTCCGCATCGACAATGTCATGGTCATACCGTGGAGAAATATCATGGCTGTCATGGGGGTTATTTTGGCAGTGATGATTAAGGGACCCATTTTTGGTTTTCTCCAGGGAGCAACTCAAAACTGGCTGCTGGTATCCAACATATTACTGGTCATTATGATCGTGCTTATCCCCGCTGTATTTATTCCCCACAACAAAAAAGTGGCAGCGATTCTACAAACCGCACTCGCAGAAAAACAAGTCACTCCTGAATTGACCGCCATATTGAATGACCAGAAAGATAAAGTAGCGCATCACACGCAAGAGATCATTGTTCTTGTCGTTGCCGCACTGATGGTGCTTAAGCCGTTTTAGTTATGGATCTTAAAGCCCTCTTCACCCCCTTCCCAGCTCTCTCAACTCCACGCTTGATTTTGCGCGCCCTGCGTCCCACTGACATCGACGATCTCTATAAATATGCGTCAGACCCTGAGATCGATCATCATGTGCCATGGAACCATTATAAGAACATTGATGAAGCCCGCGAAAACTTGAATGAATTTCTTGCAGATTATGAACTACACGGCATGGGCGCATGGGGCATCGAACATCGCGCGGATCAACGCCTGATCGGCATAATCAACACCAGCATTCCGCACCGCATCAATCGTCGCGTCGAATTAGGCTACACCATATCCCGTGCTTATTGGGGACAAGGATTGGCGACTGAAGCCGTGAAAGCATTGATTGAATTTGGATTTGAGAAAATGAATCTAGTACGCATCGAAGCAGTTATTTTGCCCGAAAATCTGGCATCTGCTCGCGTGCTTGAGAAAAGCGGAATGCAATTTGAAGGCGTACTTCATAGTTATCAAGTTTGGCGCAATAAGCCATGTGACCTTCGTATGTACGCGGTGATTAGGAAACAAGCAACAACATGAACATTCAACCCACCTCAGCTTTGGATATGGAAAAACGCATCGGCATGACCTCGGGCTTGATCAGCCTCGAAGGAAATCAAATTCACTTTGAAGTTGCTGGTCAAGGCTTGCCGATTATCTTTCTGCATGATGGCATTGCCGACAGCCGCAGTTTCGACAATCAATTTAAATTCTTCGCAGAGAAATACACCGTGATCCGCTATGACCGTCACGGATACGGTTTATCCGAACCTCCCAGCGTGGCATATTCCGAAGTCAACACCTTGAAGAGTCTCTTCGATCAGCTTGGACTAGAAACCGCCATCCTAATTGGCGGCTCCGCAGGCGGACGGCTTGCGCTGAACTTTGCCATCACTCACCCAACTTGTGTCACCGCGCTTGTATTAGCTGGTCCCGCCGTGAGCGGACTGGGCTTCACAGATCACATGTTAAATCGCGGCTGGCGCAATGAATGGGGCGATAGCATCCCCGAGTTCATTGATTTCTGGGTGAATGATCCGTGGATCATCGCGGAAGAAAATACCGAGGCACGCTCACGCCTGCGACAAATCCTTGAATCTTCCAATCAAAACCTGATGAACTTTCCCATTGAAGTCATTGATGATGTGGAAGCCCTGCCGCGTTTATCAGAAATCAACGTGCCAACACTGATCATCCTCGGCGAGTCCGATATTGCAGATAATCATGCCCATGCGGGTGTTATCCAAGTCAGTGTGAAAGACTCAAAACGAAAAGTAATCCCTCATGCCGCGCATCTGGTCTTCATGGAGCAACCAGAAAAGTTCAATGAAATCGTCAAAGAATTTCTGGATGGTCAATTCCAATACTCATGATACAACGTTATCGTACTTTTCAACGTGAAGGTCTCGCCAATCTGGTTTTGCAAAGTCAGGTTATTAAAACTTCATCTGGCAGTATTGAATATGCACTTCAAGGAGAAGGACCAGTTGTTCTTGTGTCGCATGGCAGTTTTGGCGGCTTTGACCAGGGTTTAGCGAGCGTCTATTTCATCAAAGATATCAAAGCCAGATTCGTTGTCCCATCCCGTTTTGGTTACTTGCAATCACCTTTGCCAACAGATGCAACTCCATATGCGCAAGCCCATACCTATATCGCCTTGCTCAATCATCTTGGCATTGAAAAAGTGTGGATGCTCGGATTATCCGCAGGCGGAATGTCCGCTTTGGAATTTGCTTTGCAATTTCCCCATCGTTGTTTGGGATTGATTATGATATCGGCTGTTACCGCCCGACCCGTAAAAACCCCACCGATCAGATTCATGGTGGAACATGTACTGACCAATGAATTTCTTGGCTGGACACTGGCAACCTACCTGCCCCATCTTGTTGTCCAATCCACCGGGGATAATTATTCATTGGTGGCTGGTGACCCTGACCTCAAAAGAGTATTCCTGAGTTTGGCTTGGTCTCCCTTTGCCAAACAACGACGGGCTGGAATGCTAAACGATTTATTTCAGGCTGATCACTTGCCCGATTATCCGTTTGAGAAGATTCAAATTCCATTGCTTGGTATTCATGGCACAGCCGATCCTTTTGTACCATATGATACAGCCAAACATCTGGCAGACAGCGTCAAGGACGCGAAACTAATATCATTCGAAAATGGAGGGCATCTGAGTTTTTTAGTCCAGCACAAACAGACAAGAACTGCTGTGATTAATTTTATTGGTACTCATTCACGCTGACAGGAAAAGGGATAAACTCAATGACCCAGTCTTATACAACCATCCTCGAAACAAAACGACACGTCCTCCGCCATCAAGTTATCGAAGATTTGGATGACAACTAGGCGGAGAGCAAGTCCATGACGATGGAGGGGGCAATACAATTTGCACTAATGGGATCAAATGATTAACTTATTTCCCTTCGAGAATACTCTTCAACTTCTGGAAATCAAGGTCGTTATCCTTCTTCATTGAGCCTGCAATTAACGGCTCAAGCAAGCGCATTATCCCGCTGGTGATCATAACGAATTTATAATTCAGCCGTGTACCGCCAGCCTCACTTTCCATGGCATAATCGACTGTGACTTGCGGCTTGGTAAGCGTCTTTGTTGCGAACCGTTTATTCACATCATAAGCTGTAATTTCCGCTCGAATTTCAGAATGTCTTGGACCAGTACGTCGCACTTCACGGAATTGAGTACCGACCCGCACAGTTCCTTCGGTCAATTGCTGATTTTCAATCAGGTTGGATTGCCAGGCGCGCAGATTTTTGGCATCCGTTAGAAATGCAAAAACCTTTTCAACTGGACAGGCGATGTGAGTGGTAACTTCTTGCTGGATCATAATAAACTCCTTGTTTTAGATACCGTAATAAGATATTTAATATCCTTATGGTATACTTAAAGTAGGAAAATGTCAAGACCTATGGCAAAATCAAATTCATCGAAACGCAAATATAATTCCACCCGCCGACAGGCACAGGCGGGCGAAACACGCCGCCAGATCCTTGAGGCGGCTTATAAACTCTTCATCGAGCATGGTTATGCTGGCGCGACCATCGAAGCCATTGCCAAGGAAGCAGGTGTCGCCCTGAAGACTGTTTATGCGGTATTCAAGAATAAATGGAAAATTCTTGTCACCTTGTTGAATAATTCCTCTTCAACCAGCGGTGAAGAAAATATCCCCATGCTTGAACGCGCTGGTCCGCAAGCCGTCGCTCAGGAACGTGACCAGCGCCGACAACTTCAGATATTTGCCCAAGTCATCGCCAACAATATGGTGGGAGCTGCTTACATCTCTGAAATCATGCAGGTCGCCGCCAAGACTGAGGCGGATGTTGACAAGATGGTGCAAAATCTCAATAAGCAAAGGTGGCAACATATGGCAGTTGCTGTTCAGCAGATTGCCTCCAATGGGCCACTACGGGAAAGAGCAAATGAGGCTTATGCCACAGATATCGTCTGGACTTTGACCAGCCCGGAGGTTTTCCTTTTGTTGACGCGAGACCGCGGTTGGTCAAAAGAAAAATATGCAGAATGGCTGGCAGATTCCCTTATAAGAGCATTGTTACCCTAGTATGTTTGCGAAACCGTAGTTCAACGCGCTCTGGTCAGAGGGTGTCGCGCCATGACGATGGAGCAGGCGATCCAGTTGGCGCTGAGTTATTTTAGAAATTTAGGAGTAACGAATATGCTTGCATTATTTGAACGGTATCCTTTATTGAAACTTGGATTCAACAATGAAGTGCAACTTTGAAGGTTGCTGAGAAGTATGCTGGAGTAGGATAATGGTCGATTTCGCCTGCCAGAGAAACTGCCAGATTATTGGATATTATTAGTCTTATAATGAATCCATGCCCACGTCAATTTTAGCCACAAAACTTTATATCCCTTCACCTCGGGCTAAAGTTGTTATCCGTCCTCGTCTGATCGAGCAGCTGAACGATGGTTTTTCCTCCGTTCGCAAGCTAACCATTATTTCTGCTCCCGCCGGCTTTGGGAAAACCACATTGGTCAGCGAATGGATCGCCAATTGTGGCCGGCCAACTGCTTGGCTGTCGCTGGATGAAGGGGATAATAATTCCGCACGCTTTCTAACTTACCTCGTCATCGCGTTGCAGACAATTGCACCGAAAATTGGAGAAGGGGTATTGGGAGTGCTCCAAGCTTCGGGTCTGCAGTCACCGCCAATCGAATCGATCCTGACCTGTACTGGCTACTTACTCATCCGTCAGCCTTTTGAGAAATCGAAACAGGAATTTCACCAGCTCATATACCTTTTCTGTTCGCCCTTGTATGTCCAGCTATTGATCCACTCTTGAAGCCGAAAAGGAATTTGCCCATGCTGCTCCCAGACAATTGTGAGAAGAGGGCAAGATGCCATAATACCCTCTCTTCCTTTCGTTTACCCCAACAATTCGGGCGGATGAAGCAAGTAGCCGGCACAGGCAATCAGGTCATTGCAGTAACGGGCAATCACGATTATTGCAACTATACTGATGGATCTCAGGGTCTGGGCTATTCGGCAAAATCCTGACCACCCACTTCACGAATGAAGCGTTCGAACAAATTGAACATGTGTATTTCCTTTTGATTGAATAAAAAATCGGCTGGTGGTTTTTCTGCCAGCCGACATCATAGGACGTTGCAAACCAAGCATATACTTTTGTGTCGCTATTAACGAAATTATAGATTCATGTACATCAATACCCTCCGGATGATATCTGGCTATTCACTTAGGATGGAACCAACTTCATGAAATGATTACAATTTTCATCGTTTTTCGGTTAGACTCGGAGAAACAATGGGTTACGGCAAAAGTAGTATTAGGATGGCTACTATGCTCTCACTTTCAAACAAGAAAATCTCAAATGTACTAATACCGGCCTTGACTGTCGCTTTGACAATTGCTTATTTTGCTCAAAACGGCTGGTTCGGGTTTGTTGTATTCCTGTTCGCCTGCATCATCGCATCATTTTTGTTTGGCATTGTATTATTAGTTCAATATGCCGTTTCTATTCAGCCGGACAAAAAACGGATTTTTGAAAGAGGGTTTGGGGCAAGTTTTTACTTATGGTCTCAGGACTGGTTGCGAGATCGCGTGGGCGAAGCACCACGATCCTATTGGAGGATATTCTTCTGGTATTGCCTAGGAATTGGAATTCTTGAAGCTATTACGGGCTATATCTATCAATATTCCATCCCAACTGCAGTATTTTTCCTAATCTTTCTACGAAATAACCAATTACCCAGTTCCTCCAAATTATCCCGTCCAATCCCAGCATTAATAACAGCGTTAGGGGTATCAATGATTATTTTCTTTGGGCGTATTGAGCTACTAAAGCTTATTAACTCATTGAACACCGGGTCAGTTGATGTAATCAAATTGATTGCCCCGAATGTCATTTCTGTATTATCCATTGCGCTTTTATTATTATTTGTGGCATCCCAATATCCTCCTATTGGAATTGGTGTAAAGATCTTTCTCATCGGTACCATTTTTGGCACACTGCTATCTCTATCACTTACATATCCTGTATTTACTTGGGTGTTTGCAAAATATACACCTGGAATTATTGATGCGGGTGAAAATTACAAATTAGTCTCCCTTTACTGTTTGATAGGTAGCCTCATTCTGGGGTTATTTCTGGGTCTCACAATTACGTGGTGGGCAAAACCAAGTACATTCTTGCAAAAACTCTCACTTGGGGCTGTGACTGGAGGCATTGTTGGAGGATATGTTTTTGGATTTCTTGGGGGATCAGCATCTGGAATCATAGCCCAAGCATTATTGTTGCCCATAGCAATTACTCGCGAAGGCTTTGGCGGTGATACCTGGGTGTATCGAATAGGAATAGCAGTTAATAATGTATTTCCCGGCGTTTTCATTGGGTCCTGGTTATTAATTGGCGGCGGAATCATTGCGGGTATGCTGAGCGTGCTATTTATACCTATCCCGCTTAAGTGGCGAAACCAAGATTCGATTCCTTCTTGGAAACTCCTGTTGTCGGAACTCGTTGCGCCCGGGATAATCATCTCTGAGGCACTGAACTTTATCGTTATTAGCGCAGTCTATGTTGCTCTTCAAGACAAGATACAAAACACTTTCAACACAATAGGTGTAACCCCTTCTCCTTCCCCGTATTTCATTTTTGAGATCATTCTCTCACAGCACAGAATCTTCATTCTCTTCATCGAAATAATCTTTGTTATTTGGGTCCATAAAAGGTTAATCCCATATAAACAAAGTGGCGGTCATAGAAATATTCTTCAATCTACAACACAAGTAAATAATTTGTTCATAGCGTCAGGACTTCTAATTAGTGGAGGCTCGTTTTTCATACAAGCCAGTCCAATTTCCCAACTGTTCAGTTTTATATCCCTTTCAATAACATTCGAAGCTTTTTTGGCGGTCAGGAAACTCAATGCCATTCAGACGCCGGAATCGATTCGCGGAAACGCTTTGAACAGCAATACCACAGAATTTTCAGGGAGCACAAATTGGCATGGCGCATCTTTACCAATAGGCTTTTTTGTTTCCATCTTGAGTGTGCAATTTGTGTTTTTCGCTGTCAGCTTGGCATTGATCGCGATTGTGCTTATTGCCCCTATGTCAGATGTGACAGCTGAACTTCTAGGAGTCGAATGGTTGAAAGAAAATACCATTGTGCCGCTCATTCAGATAACCTCTGTCATCTTCCCGTTGATGTTAATATCTTATATGAGCTTATCGATTTCTCCCCGAGATCCATTTGTTTATCTTCAAGTTAAAGAGCCTTTGCCAAAAGATACCAGTTGGCCGTTCAAGAAGTATTGGGAACGAATTCTAAATTTGACTCAAAGAAGCATTCAACTTGTTGTCGAAGCAAGGTATAGATATGTCATTTTATTGGCGCTACTTTTATTGGCGGCGATATTGGATTTGTCTTCAGCCTCCCTTTTTGCTTTTGTTATATCCAATTCCTTATATTTGCTGGTAATCTTTTTATTAATAACCGAAGAATTGATTCTTCGTCTAAGAACTGGATCAATTTTGGGAGCATTTTTTGCGATATTTCTTGCTCTACTCGCCCCAATTTTTCAAGTTAACCAACCTTGGTTTTACTTCATTTCTAAACTAGTGCTTTTACTGGGGGGCGTTGTCGTTTTTCGCGTAATTCAGGTTTACGTCCCTGAAAAAAGAAAGATGCTCTTACGCCAAGTGCTTTTGATAGGCACCTCGATTGCTTTTGTGGCGATTAGTTACACTAATGAAAAACAGGTCCAGAAATTTGGAGGTATTACGTCTTTCGACAACCAAAGCTGGAAAATCTTCGCGAATGCGAGCAATCTGGAAGAATCTTTGGTAGGTGGAAGCGTTAACTATAAAATTTTTCTAGATTCCCAGAATCATCTCTGGTTTGCAAGTGGAACAGGTGCAGTTATCGGTAAAAAAGGCAACCAGTGGAATTTATATGAGATAAAGTCTACACCTTCAACCAACAGTGAACTAAAGGATCTGGACGCATTACACTCCTTCTTTTTTGAGGATAATCAAAATAGACTATGGGTAGCAAGTGGCATGCAATTTGTATTATTAGATCCTGAACATTTATATCATCAGGGTAATACATCTTATCTTACTCCAACAAATTCGGCAGGAGATGATTTTAAATTAGACAGCTACATCTTGGATGCTTCAGAAGCTCCCAATGGCGATATCTGGTTGATTTCCGGAGATACATATGCAGTTCAATTTTCTCCGGCTGCCGGTGAAGCTGCTCCTTCATGGAAAACCTGGCCAATTGGAAAGAAGTTGCTTTCCGTTTTTGCAGATAGGACCGGAGAGGTTTGGATTGGAACTGACCAAGGTCCCATTCTCCTAAAAGACCAAGGTTTTAATCAGATTCAGCCTATAGCGGCGACAGGCACGTTTTCAGTTATGAATTTTTTCGAAGATAAAACAGGTAAGATATGGGTTGGGACTAATCAAGGTGTATATGTATATTCTCCAGACTCAACATCGCTTCGGGCTGAGAACGGATGGCCAGAAAGGGTGGTCAGCACGGTCTTTTACCAGGATGGTCAGGGATTACTATGGGCGGGTACAAATGCCGGCTTGTATCAGTACAAGAACCAAACCTGGGTTGAAGTCCTGCCAACATTGCATGTCACGGCTATAAAAGAAGGTCCGAACAACAGTCTTTGGGTTGGTTCTGAACGGGGCCTATGGAAATATGTTCCAACTTCAGGATCTTCTGTCTTATTCGATTCGTCAAATAGCGGTCTTACAGACAATTGGGTGCGAGATTTACTCATTGACAATCAGGGAGTGTTATGGGTATCTACATTCCGCCAGTTAACTGCCTCAAATGGGCTTCCTTGGGCAATGCTTTTCACAGGGTTATTTTTCGGTCTTTTGTTCATCTTTGTTAGAAATGGATATGAAAAGAGTACGGTGACGCGTGGTCGAAGAATTGGAAGCAACATATTGGAAAATCCCAATCAACTTCTGCCTATTATTTATGAAACGATTTCGAGTGATCAAGATAGTCCGGAACTACTTAATTATGTCGGAGCGTATTTGGAAGATAAATTGGACAGCAGTGGCGCTCAAATATCGCGATCTTTTGCAAACCTCCTGGAACAGCGAACACCGGATTTAAGCATGATTGTCGGTTCTTTATCAAGGGATGCGCTTCGCGAAGACGCCAGATCCCTTTCATCAGTTTACGAGGTTGCTGCCATAATGATTACGGCCAGTAATGTCAATGAGATTACTCGAATGGAATTAACTGTCGCTACTTCCAAGGAAGGTTCCTCGATCCAAATTTTTTTTCCGAGAAAATTCGAAGCCAACCTCCCGACTTTCATCGGCTGGAAATGTGAAAAGGCTTGGCAGGCATTTGAAGAAGTATGTGTGATCTTAAGAAAGTATAAATTGATTGGCGGTGCAATTGATCGGCTCGGTTATCTGGCCCAAGCACTGGATTTGTTGGAGGCTGCCAATTACGTTTCTCTGGATACTCCACTGCCAGACAAAATAATCTTTCAATGGATCGGTGAAAATTGGCGTACGCTAATTAGAGACGAGATTGCTTTGATCAGTGGCCACTCAGATCTTCGGCTAGATCTGCTAACACGACAGGTACGTAATACTGAAAAAACAACTATTGCCATAAAAATCCAAAATACAGGCCAGGCCATTGCTGAGAATATACGAATGTTGGTTCGCCTGGAGGATTCGATTTCTATAGAAGGATCTAATCCGATCAGACTTGAACGGCTATTGTCTGGTCAATCCGAATCTCTTGAGATTACATTAATCAATACTGACCAAGATCATTTCCGCATTTTTAGTGAACTGTTATGGGACGATCGCCAAGGTAAGGATCACAGGTACGAATTTGCAGATATTGTCAGGCGCTACGAGACTAGTGATAAATTTGAGCATATTCCTAATCCCTTTATTGTGGGTCATCCAGTCAAATCTGCGGAATTATTTCGGGGACGCCAGGATATCTTCGAGTTTATTCTACAGAATATTAGCAGTGCCTCCCTACAGTCGCGCACACTGGTGCTATATGGTCAGAGGCGAACAGGCAAGACATCGATCCTATATCAGCTATTGGGTGGAAAACTTGGTTCAGAGTACATCCCGGTTCTGGTGGATATTCAGGAAATAGCGCCTGGCATCAATAGCACAATCGATTTATTCGTTGAGCTGGCTTTCCATATTGAAAAATCCATGCGAAAGAACGGCCTTACCGCTGGAAACACTGATCCGAATATTTTCAATGCAGCACCCACCCGAGCGTTCAGCCGTTTTCTGGATGAAATCGAAGGCGAGTTGGCTGGCAAGAAAATAGTGCTCATGTTCGATGAATTTGAACTAATCGAAGAGAAAATCCTGCAGGGAAAATTGGAGTCGGAAGCATTAGGATATCTGCGCAGCTTGATGCAACACAAGGATTACCTGGTATTTATTTTCACAGGAACTCACAAACTTGAACAAATGAGTCAGGACTACTGGTCCATCTTCTTCAATATTGCTCTGCACCATAAGATCAGTTTCATGAACAAGGAGGATGCATTAAACCTCATTCGGGAACCGATACTAGGCAAACTGAGCATAGATGACCTGGCCGCCGACAAAATTCTTGCGCTCACGAACGGACACCCATATTTCATCCAGCTCTTATGTTGGGCATTGGTTAATCATTGTAATAAAAATGAACGAAATTATGCGACATTGAACGATCTAAACGATGTGCTCAAGGAGATAATTTCTTCAGGTGATGCATATTTTGCATTCATATGGCAACTGGCGACTTTTGATGAAAGGATTATCATGGTAGCCCTAGCTGACTCCTTGGGACAGGGCAAGAGCTTGATCCCCTTCCAAGAAATCAAAGATGCCGTTGATCAGGCTGGTATCAACAACTTTGATAAAAGTAAGATCATTCAGGTATTGGATAGTCTTGTCGATCAGGAAATTATGATGTCAGGTGGAAGTGATAAATTGCAATATTGCTATCGCGTAGGTTTGATTGGCGAATGGGTCAAGTATTCAAAATCCTTAAGGGCGCTAGTGGAGCGTGGAGCATGAACCCATTTTCATCACGCGCCATGATCAAAGATCCCGAAATGTTTTCTGGAAGAATTAATGAACTCAAAACAATAAAAAATTTGTTGCTGACCATGCAAAGTTGCTCTATTGTTGGCCCGCGCCGAATTGGCAAGTCATCCTTGTTGTTTTATGTTTCAAACCCAGCGTATTATAAGAAAGAATACCCTCAGGAATACCGATTTGTTTTTTTGGATTTGCAGGAATTGTCTGGAGCCAAGACTGAGGATTTTTTTCTTACAGTCATCGACAGATTGAAAAGAATAGCCCCAGAAATGGGCCTGGCCGACTCTGAGAAGGATGCAACTCTTACGGGCTTCCGTAGACTGCTCGGCCGGATCACAGATGCTGGACTAAAGCTCGTCCTATGCCTGGATGAGTTTGAGATGTTAAGCCAGAATTCAAATTTTTCCGCCGAATTCTTCACATTTTTAAGAGGCTTATGCAGTAACTACAACCTTATTCTCCTGACATCTTCCCGTAAAAGCCTATTTGATCTT
>Ga0137357_1000065_pt1 | contig 12752 bp, 7 predicted proteins | sample EasRivERMLT860_2_FD_104762 | JGI IMG/M metagenome (GOLD analysis project Ga0137357, IMG submission 104762) | Soil microbial communities from meander-bound floodplain in the East River, Colorado, USA - East River MetaG ERMLT860_2 | ecosystem: Environmental > Terrestrial > Soil > Floodplain ... | reverse complement strand
GTCGCATCACGGGAAACATCTGCACGCTTACTAGGCAACATCGGAACATCGGTCACTGACTCGATCATCAGCCTGCTAACTGACGAAGCCTCCACTGACGGCGCATTACGCACCCTCGAACAACTGCCACCGCCATCACCCAAACCAATCCTGGATTTTGCACGAGTGGTGGTATCCCGCTCTAGCGAGTACGATGCCCTTCGGCGCAGTATCCAGGCGTCGGGTAAGAGTGAGGCGTTGCAACTCCTTGAAGAATCCCTCCATGAAAAATCCCATCAATATGGAATCCAGGCATTGCGTGCCATCGGTCTATTAGGCAACAGAGACTCAATGAATATCGCCATCGAAAATTTACAGACACGCGATGCGCGTCAACAGGCAAATGTCATCGAAGCCCTGGAATCCATCAGTGCAAAATATCGCAACATCATTCAACCATTAACCAAACTTTGGGAAGACGACACCACGCCCCACGCCCCACACCCCACAGACTGGCAACGCCTCCTCACCGACCCCGATGAATGGATTCGGGACTGCGCCGCCTTCGCACAACATTACGGAGAAATCATGGACACTCTCGCCACCTTATCCCTGATGGATAGAATTTTATTTTTCAAACGCGTGCCGCTCTTCGCCAACTTCTCGCCGGTGGATTTAAAACAAGTGGCAACGCTTGCCGATGAAGAAGTATTCAGTGACGGTGAAGAACTGGGACACGAAGGTGACGTGGGCGATGTGATGTTCATCATCATCAGCGGCGAAGTAAAAGTCTGCTCGCAACATGACGGACAGGAATTTGAAATCGCCCGCCGCAAAGCCGGTGACTACGTCGGCGAAATGTCCATCATCGGGCGTGAACCCCGCATGGCTTCGCTCGTTGCAGTCGGATATGTGCGGATGCTTTGCATTGACCAGAAAAGTTTTGAGGGCTTGATCCGTGAACGCCCCGATGTGAGTCTCGCCATCATGCAAGCGTTGACGAAACGCTTGAAGGAAGCGTCATTGAAGAAATAACCCTCGCGCTGAGCGGAGTGAGACCCATGTTCTTCGGGTCGAACGCAGACGAAGCGCGAGTTATTTGGCAACCCTGCACTCGTCTTCACTCGCCTATCGGCTCGTTCCGCTCACATCGTCCCGATATTCTATCGGGAGCGCGAATACATTTAGAAGGAATCCATGAAACAATCTCACATCCGTTCTTTTCTCCTCACACTCTGCCTTCTACTTTCCACCTGCGGAGAGCTCACCCAAACCCCGCCTCCTGAAATTGACCTCACACCTACAACCGACCTCACACCCATTGATCTTGAAACTGGTTACGGCGTCAAAGGCTCGTGGTTTGAGTTGTACTTTACAGACCCCACCAATCCCATTGCATCACAGGGCACTGGCGGCGTAGATGGTCCGTTGGTGCAGTCGATTGACAATGCCAGGTTAAGTATCGATGTTGCCGCATACAGCATCAGTCTTAACCGAGTACGCTTTGCATTAATCGACGCCCACAACCGCGGCGTGACCGTGCGTATGGTGATGGAATCTTCCAACATGGACCGCTCCGATCCTCAAGCATTGATCGAAGCAGGCATCCCCATCATCGGCGACGAACAACCCGGCTTGATGCACGATAAGTTCATCGTGATTGATAAATCCGAAGTCTGGCTCGGTTCCATGAACTTCACCGACTCAGGCACCTACGAAGACAACAACAACCTGATGCGGGTGCTTTCGACAAAACTCGCTGAGAACTACACCACCGAGTTTGAAGAAATGTTCACCGATAATCTTTTCGGTGAAAACGTCCGTGCTGCCACACCGCACCCCAAGTTGACAATTGACAATGTTGATATAAAAAATTATTTCTCCCCCGATGATGGCGTGCTCAACGTACTTGCTCCATTATTGAACAGTGCCCAGGAAAGTATTTACTTCCTGGCGTTTTCCTTCACATCCAATGAGCTCGGCGATATCGTCCGCAAGAAAGCCGAAGCGGGACTCACAGTGCAAGGTGTGATGGATGAAGAACAAGTCAAAACGAATCAAGGTACCGAATACGACCCGTTCCTGCAAGCCGGTCTCGATGTGCGCATGGACGGCATCGACGGTCTCATGCATCACAAAGTCTTCATCATCGACGAAAAAATCGTTGTGCTTGGTTCTTATAATTTTTCGCAAAGCGCTGAGGAACGCAACGATGAGAATATTCTCATCATTTACAACGAAGCCTTTGCACAGGAATTCATCAAAGAATTTCAACGTGTATATTCGCAAGCGCAACCGTAACGCGACATTTATATTGCCTCACAAAGAGATACCGTGACCAACTTAAAACTACTCGCCATTTTTGCCCACCCTGACGACGAGTCCATGGGGATGGGCGGTACGCTTGCCAAATATTCAGCCGAAGGCGTTGAGACGTCTCTCGTCTGCGCTTCTCGCGGCGAGAGAGGCTGGTTCGGTCCCGAAGAAACAAATCCCGGCTTCGAGCGACTCGCCCAGATCCGCACGCAAGAGTTGCAGAACTGCGTCACAGAATTGGGGATGAAAGAACTGCATTTCTTGAATTACATTGACGGCGCTGTAGATCAAGCCGATCATGTCGAAGCGATTAACAAGATCGTCACACACATTCGCAGAATCAAACCGCAAGTTATTGTCACTTTCCCGCCGGATGGTAACTACGGTCACCCTGACCATATTGCCGTCGGGCAATTCACCAACGCCGCAATTCTATGCGCCGCCGATGCGAGTTATGAAGATTCAGAAAATCTTCTAGCCTATCGCGTATCAAAACTCTATTACATGGTGGACGGTGAAAACTTTATCAGTCTCGTTGAGCCTTTCATGAGCGAGATGGATTTCCCGATCGTGGATGGTCAACAACGTGGCGAAGTGGCATGGAAGGAATGGATGATCACCACGCGCATCGAAATGGCTGAACATTGTCATACCGCTCTGCGCGCGATCCGGTGTCATGAGAGTCAACTGCCGTCGCTTGGAGCACTGGTGGAAATGCACGAGGATGCAATAACCGCCGTCCTTGCCATGCAAGGGACTTTTTATCGCGCGTTTAGTTTGATAAATGGGGGAAGGGAGGTAGAATCAGATTTGTTTACCGGTATTCGCTAAAAAGGAGTTGGCATGAACAATCCTTTAAAATTATTGGCGATTTTCCCACACCCTGATGATGAAACGCTGGGGCTTGGCTCCACACTGGCGCGTTATTCCACCGAAGGCATTGAGACACATCTGGTCTGCGCGACACATGGGGAAATGGGTTGGTATGATAGTGAAGGACCAAACCCCGGCTTTGAAGGAGTCGGGATCATCCGCACTGAGGAATTAAATTGCGCGGCTCAGAATCTTGGTCTACATTCCGTTAATTTTCTTGATTACATCGATGGCTATGTAGATAAGGCAAATCCAGTTGAGATCATTGGAAAACTTGTCAGCCATATTCGGCGGATCAAGCCACAAGTAGTCGTCACATTTTCGCCGGAGGGCGCGTATGGTCACCCTGACCACATCGCACTTTCGCAATTCACGAACGGCGCATTGGTCTGCGCGGCTGACAGAAGTTTTGGAAATGGACAGACGCCGCATCGCGTTTCAAAATTCTATTACATGGTGGATTCACTGGAGGTTGTGCAAGCGGCAAATGCAGCCTTTGGCGGTATCAGCATGGAAGTGGATGGGAACATACGCCATCACCAAGGCTGGCAGCCCTGGCAGATTACCACGATCCTTGATAATACAAAATATATGGTTCAGGTGCAACGGGCGGTCCATTGCCATAAATCCCAATTGCCTGGCTATGGTCCAATTGGCGAGTGGTCATTGGAAGAGTTGAGCAAGGTTTTTGGCGTTGGAAATTTCTATCGTGCATTTAGTTTGGTCAATGGCGGTCGCAAAGTGGAAACTGACTTGTTTGTGGGATTGAGGTAAATAGCGAGTCGTTTTTGATTCGTCTTATTCCGGCAGTTGATTCATTCGCTCAACTTCCGTGTGGGCGCCGAGGCTGGCGAATATGTCACGCGCTTCATTCCACTTCTTTGCCCCAATTTCCCTGTTACCGCGCTGAATCTCATAATGCGCCCATTCACGTAATGTACGCGCGCGTTCCGAGTCGATTTCCGCATCCGTTAGAATTTGTACACTTTTTCTGAAACAGGCTTCAGCATCATGCGCGGTCATTTGACGAGTCTCCCAATCCGAAAATGTGACCGTGTCGTTGATCTTGCCGCAGATCATTCCCAGTATCCGCCATGCCAAGCCGATGTACTCGGGCGTCTTATCCTCCTCGGCAAGGACGAGCGCCTGGCGCGCGGAATAAAACGCTTCATCATATCTATCCAACCCAATTAGCGCTTCCGCCCGATAATTGAACGCGAGTGGCATACACCACGAGCCGGTGGTGCCAGCCAACGAGATCGCCTGACGCAGGTCTATTTCCGCGGCTTCGTATTTTTTCAACGCGACCTGCGCACTGCCGCGATTCGTAAGAAATAAAATCTCGCCATCGCGATACCCTGTCTCGCGCGAGATTGTCAGCGCGCTATCATAGCGCTGGAAGGCGGTTTCATAATCGCCGCGCTGCTCTGCAAGTGCGCCAAGATTGCTTGACAAATCCATACCCAGGTGGCGATTACCAAGTTCCTGAAAGATTTTCAGCGCGTTCTCCCAATATTCCTCCGCCTGGTCGAACTTGCCGGACGTATAATGAACCCCGCCGAGCAGGTTCAGCGACAGAGCCATATCATTCTTGCTTTCCAATTCTGTGAAGATGGCGAGGGCTTGTTCATGAAGAGCTAACGCCGCCTGCGCATCACCGAGTCGCCAACGAGCCAGCCCCTGTGTAGATAGTGCGCGGGCAAGCATGGTCTTGTCATCCACGCGGCGCGCGCAAGCTTCGGCGCGCACTGCGCTATCAAGTGCGGCAAGGTGGTCGCCCTGGTACGTCTGCGAAGATCCCATACCCTGTAAGGCGCGCGCCTGTGCGTAAAAGTCTTCGTTTTCCTCCGCGTATTTCAACATCACATTGAAATTTTCGGTCGCGTCGCTGTAACGCGCCTGCGAGTTCAACACTTCGCCCAGGCGCAGGCGCACTTCCAGCTTCTGTTTGACTTCTTGTGGTCCCCCGTATTCGCTGAGGAACTTGAGCGCTTTTTGATAATAATTTTCGGCGGTCTCGGAGGAGTATGTGTTTTGCGCCTGCCTGCCAGCGCGAGCATACCACTCCGCGGCTTTGAGCCATGCCTCAGCGCGCTCGTAATGTTCGCCCACGCGTCCGGCATACTCATTGGCGCGCTCGCCGCCCATCTCAACCAAGCCATCAGCGGCTTGCGCGTGATACACGGGGCGCAGTCGCAACAGGACGCTTTCGTATGTAACATCGTGGAGAATTTGATTCTTGAAGATGAATTCTGAAGACTCATGCGATGCGGATTCTTCGTAGCGGTAGATCAATTCCTTTGAGCGCAGAGCGCCCATTCGTTCGATAATGGGGGCTGACGCTTCGGCTACATCGAATTCCGGGTTGCGCATATGATCAATGATATCGGTCCAGAAGACGCGGCCAACAACCGATGCCTGTTGCAAAGTTTCGCGCGCATCTGAATTAAGGCTATCCAAACGCGCCTGCAGGAGTCCCGTCAGCGTTGCCGGGACTTTGAGATCGGAAAGCCGGTCCAACTCCACCGACCACTGCTCGGCGCCCCTGACGATGACCCCGCCATCGATCAGCACTTTGATTAATTCCTCCACGTAGAACGGGCTGCCCTCTGCTTTTCGAACAATTAAGTCGATGATGGCTTCGGGAACTTCGGGTACCTTTTGCAGAATTTCAACGATGAGGCGGCGGGTATCCGCTTCGGATAACGGGAGCAGGCTCAGGCTGAGGTTTTGAACCGGACCCGTTCCCCAATCCGGTCTTTGTTCGAAGAGAGTCGCGCGTGTTAAACCAACGATCAGGAGAGGCAGGTCAGGTTGCTTTTTCATGAGGGCGTCGAAGAAGTCGAGCGAGTCTGTGTCTGACCAGTGGATATCCTCTAGAAAGATGACGATGGTTTTTTGCCGTGACAGGTCAGCGAAAAATTGCGCACCGTAGTGGAAGGCAAGGTTGCGAACCTGTTGCGCATCGCTTAGGATACCTTTTAAGTGCGGGCTGGTGGAATAATCAAGCCCGATCAAGTGTCCGATAAAGTGTGCGTAGAGAGTTGCGTGTTCATCGTTGCCGGTGAAGTTTAGGATGCCGCGCTCAAGCTTCTGGCGCGCAATGCCGGCGCGGTCGTTTTCTTGAATCCCGAATGTAGTGGAAAGGATGCCGCGCAAAAGTGAATATGGGATCCGGGAGGTTTCCTGTGCCGCGCGACCCTTGAAGAGTTGCACAGACTGCTCAAGCGAATCGATCCATTTACCGAACTCGAAGAGCACGCGCGATTTACCGACACCCGCTTCGGCAATCAGCGTAATCAGTTGCGTGCTGTATTGGGTAACTGTTTTCTCGAACGCGGCTTGCATTTGCGCGAGCTCGGCATCGCGGCCAATGGTGCGCGTTTCGACGCCTTCAAGCCCACGCGTGGTATCGCGGAACGAGCGCGGCTTGACACCGTTGACCGTATATACTTGAATCGGTTCGCTCTTGCCTTTGACCATGATCGGTTCGAGCTCGGTGACCTCGAAGATACCTCGGACATGTTGATGCGCATCACGCGAGATGAGGATGCCACCGTGCGGCGCGGATGCTTCCAGCCGTTGGGCGAGATTCACGGTATCGCCAATTGCCGTGTATTCGCCGACAGTTCCTACTGTTCCCAACAGTGCCGGCCCGGTGTTGACGCCTATTCGCAAGTGGATGTTTTGAATTTGGGTTTTGTAATCAGGCAATATTTCAGACTGTTCACTTTTCCAATCCTGAATCTCGGATTGGATTTGCAGTGCCGACCGCATGGCACGCTCGGGATCGTCCTCGTGTGCAGTTGGTATTCCATATAAAGCCATAACAACGTCGTTGATATGTTTGTCAATACGCCCACCATGCTCGCGAACCGCCTTATCCACCCGCGACCAGAGTGAGTCGATCACGTCATTGACAACTTCAGCGTCCATCGTCTCAAACATGGCGGTGAAGCCAGATACATCGGCAAACAGGACGGTGACAAGTTTGCGCTGTTGCGGCACGCGCAGAGTTTGCTTCTCGCCATTCAACTCTGCCAGTTTTTCACGTATGGATACCAGCGCGATATCCACCACCTCATCCCCCAGCAGAGAGCGGTTGGATTCAAGCGCGGCGATTGTCTGCCCGAATTCTTTTTCACGTCCAACGGTGCGCGCTTCAACGCCGGCGAGTCTCTTGGCGGCATCGCCGAGAGACTGCGGCTTCACGCCATTGACTGTATATACCTGGATCGGTTCGCTCTTGCCTTTGACTGTGATCGGTTCAAGCGCGGTAACATCGAAGATGCCCTGGGCGTGTTGATGCGCAGCATGCGAGATGAGAATTCCACCACGCGGCGCAGCGGACTCCAACTGGTTGGCAAGTTTCACGGTATCGCCAATTGCCGTGTATTCGCCAACGGTCCCCACTGTTCCCAACAAAGCCGGACCTGTGTTAATCCCAATTCTCAATTGGATGTTTTGAATTTGAGTTTTATAATCTGGAAATTTTTCGGATTGTTCAATTTTCCAATCTTGAATCTCGGACTGGATTTTCAAAGCCGACCGCATGGCATGCTCAGGATCATCCGCGTGCGCAGTGGGTGTTCCATATAAAGCCATAACGGCGTCGCCGATATGTTTGTCAATAAGCCCGCCCTGATCCTGAATCGCCTTATCCACGCGCGACCAGAGGGAGTTGATGACATCATTGACAATTTCATGATCCATCGTCTCTGACATGGCAGTAAAACCGGAAACATCGGCAAACAGAACGGTGACGAGTTTGCGCTGTTGCGGCACCCGCAGGGCTTGCCCACCAGAAAGTTTCTCGCGCATCGACGCCAGTGCCATATTGGCGATCTCATCCCCCAACTCGGTACGTTTGGCTTCCAACGCGGCAATAGCCCGCTCAAGGAGGGCTTGTTCGTTGGGGTGCAGTGTCCGGTTAGAGTTTTCCATGCCAGTATGTTAATTATGAAATTGTAACACTTGGGTTAGTCACAATTGTAACCAATTGGTTATGTGCTGGTCTTGTATTGCAAGTAAAATATAACTAATTATCCATCATTTTCACGATAACTGCAACAAGCGATTTGTTACATCAGCCATCCAAAAAGGAGGCAGGCAACATATAAAACAAATTTTATCATTCAAAATTACTGGCTAATTGTTCGATCAATTCAGAATCTATATGAGGAGACATATAATGAAAAAGAAACTTAACTCGTTTTTAGTTGCAATGCTGATCGCAATATTCGCGATCTCACCTGTTTACGCAGGGGGTGTCAGCGGTAAAGTCGGCATTGGCTCGATCACGTTTGAAGGATATGCCTACGGATTCAGCAGAGACGCCGTGACCATCACCCTTTTCGGCACGGGCATTCCTGCAATTACCTGCCACGGCCCAAATGGGAAGGTGGTTCCTGGGCAAAACCCGGTCCCTGTGCAAGGGGAAACCTCTGCAAGCTACACTCCAACATTTGACGAAAATGGCAAATTCGCGATCAAGCTGGAGGCACAACCAAATATACAGGGTTTCACCGCGAAGCAGTTAGGGTGCCCCAATAACAATTGGAACGCCACGGTTGACTTCGTATACTGGAATTACGTTAAACTCACGGTCACCGAGATTTCTAGCGGTAAAGTGCTGTGGGAGAAAGAGTCCACTTGTACAACGACTCGATATCCAGAACCAGGTACGATCTCTTGCCCAGCGTTTGAATAGCGCCAGCCGATTAATAATCCAACTATCCAACAAAACTGGGTTCCGCAAGGAACCCAGTTTTGTTATCACATATTCTGTTTCATTGAAAACTTCAACGCTGTTTTGTAAACCACGCTCAGCTTTTCACCGAGTGCTTTGGCTTCAGGGTTGCCCTGTTCAGCCGCCTGATCCACTTGCGCAACCAGACCGATCAACGCTTCCATAAATTGATCGTTGATCAAAGCTTTGTTGGCTTCGAGCATGCCATCCAACACAGCCTGATCAGGCGCATCAAGTAATTGCTCAACGAAGGCAACTTCCGGCGAGGTGGATACTTCGCGCAGAATCTCCACCATCTTTTGCAACTTACCCATGCGGGTGTAATCGTTCTTCTCGGAAGCCTGCTTCAGCATTTGATTGACGATATCCACCGCGTCTTGTGAAAAGCCTTCCAGGTTTTGTTGAACAGCTTTGACCACATCGTCCTGCGCCAACAGGGATTCGACAAAGTCCTGCGCCTGTTTGTAGCGCGCTTCCATTTGCTTATCCACTTCACTGGTAAGACCAAGGAGTTTCTCGCGCAGCGCCTCCAGCTTTACTTTTTCATCCCCGGCTGCTTTATCTATCTTTTCGGTAAGCATCTGGAAGAATTGATAATCCATCCCGCCGCGCGCCATGCTGACATATGCTCTCGTCCGTGCATCATTCGGCGACGCGATGACAAACTCAAGCAGTTTCTCGCGCGTGAGTCCCTGCCCCGCTTCTTGCAGCGACTTTTGAGCTGTTTCCATTTCTCCGACAGATTCCTTCAACCCTCTGCCAAATTCAGTCTCTTCAAGCAGTTGTTTTTGTAATTCCACCAGTTGCTTTGCAACGGGTTCCTGTCCGCTTGCCATGGCGCTTTGGGCAAGGCGGCTAAACAGTGCAAAGAACTGCTCATCGAACATACATTCATTTTGTTTGATCAATTCACTACGCACATCCGCAGAATTGGCTTGGATCAATTTCTCCACCAACATGACACGGTCCTGTTGCGCCTTGAGCATCTCTGGCGTAATGCCATCCTTGCCAAGGATCATTTGGATCATAGACTCATAAGTAAAATTTGACACGGACTTAAGCAAATAACCTTTGCGCTTTTCAGGTGGCAGATTGTCCGTGATCTGCTTGATTATCGGACCGATCATCCGCTCCTGTTCATTGAGCGGCATGCCCAATTCAGGCGGGAAGAAGGTGAGCAGTAATTCCTTCTCGTTATCGTGATAAACGATGGGTGTTGGATATCTTCCCTGAAAACCGCAACTTGAACAGCGAATCATATTGGACACACCGCCCAATAATCTCTGTTTGGCTTTAGGGTCATTAGTAACGTCAAATAAATTTTCTATGTTTGCCGTCGTGATCTGGCGGCAACGGGGACAGGGAATTTGGGTTTGAGGCATTCTTCGATTTCCGATTTCTGAGTTTTAATTTTATGTCATTGCGAGGAGGGCTTTAGCCCGACGAAGCAATCCCTTCATCGTGTAGGAGATTGCTTCGGGGCTATCGCCCCTCGCAACGACAGGGTTTATCCTACTAACTTTTCCAACCGATCAATATAACTTTCCATCACGGCGAATGTTTCCTCAACGGCTTTGGGAGTGGTCATATCCACGCCTGCTTTTTTGAGCACATTCAACGAATAATCCGATGAACCGGATTTGAGGAAGCCGAGATAGTCTTCGGCAGAATTTGGCTCCCCGCGCAAAATGCGCCCCGCTAGGGCATGCGCACCGGAGATACCGGTGGCGTATGCATACACATAATAATCCGAGAAGAGATGCCCGAAGGTGGACCACGTCATCCCGACGCGCTCACGGTCCATGTCAAAGCTGGGACCAAATCCCTCGGCGAACAGATCAGCCATAAGGTTGGTCATTGAGTCGGCGGTCAGCGGTTCGTCCCGTTCGGCGCGTTGGTGCGTCTCCAGTTCAAAGCGTGCCAGCGTCGGCATCTGAAAAAAGTAGCGGAAGAAGTTTCCGCCCACCGCTTCTTCGATCAGTGCGATCTGGAAGTTCTTATCCTTGACCGTCTTGAGCAAATGACCGCGCATCATTGCCTGATGGAAGTTGGAAGCCACCTCTGCAACGAACAACGAATAGTCGGTATAAACAAACGGTTGATTCTTCCATGTGAGATACGAATGCATCGAATGACCGAGTTCATGCGCGAGCGTGCTCATACTGTCCACTTCGTCAGTGTAGCTCATCATAATAAATGGATGCGTGCCCTGCGAACCCCACGAGAACGCGCCTTCAGACTTGCCTTGATTCGGATAAATATCCACCCAGCGATCTTTGAGGCTGCCTCTCCGCACGGTCTCTACATATTCCTTGCCCATCGGAGCCAGACTATCGCAGATCATCTCCACGCCTTTTTCGTAAGGCACTTTTACTTTTTTCTTGGTGAGCGGCGCCCACATATCGTAATAGGCAAGATTCTTCAAGCCCAACACCTTGCGCCGGATCGCAAAGTAACGATGCCAAACTGGCAGATTCTTTTTGAAGGTCTCGATCAAGTTATAAAAAACATCCGTGGGGATATTCAGGTCAAACAGAGATGCCGCCAATGTGTTCTCGTGTTTGCGAACACGCATATTAAACACATTCGTCTTGATCGATGTGGCGAGATTGGTCGCAAGCGTGTTCTTGTGCTCCAAATATTTATCCATGTACACGTTATAAGCATTGCGACGCGCCTTGCGATCGGAGTTGTGCATAATGTTGCTCAACGTCCCTTGCGTCACTTCGATGGTCTTACCCGCGCTGTCCTTGATGGATTTAAATTTGAAGTCTGCATTGGTCAACATGCTAGTGGATGTAAAGGCGCCACCCAACGGGTCGCTTGCCATGCCCAACACTTCTTCCACTTCCGCTGAACGCACATGCGCCTGCTTGCGGAACAGATCCTCAAAACTATGTTGGTAAATTTCGAGCTTTGAACTTTCTTTGACCCATTGATCAAGTCTTTCTTTTCCAATTTGCAGAATCTCAGGCTGAATGAACGCCGCCGCCGAAAGCACCTGACCGTACATGCCCTGCGCCTTGCCGCGCATGCCAGCGGCGTTCTGGTCCGTTGTATCCACCGCGTACGAAAAGCCCGCATACACAAAAACAAGCTGCGCTCGCGAAACGATCGCAGTCATTTCGTTCAGCGCATCCAACAACACCGACGGGCTTTCAGCCAGCCGTCCCTGATATTGTTTGATCTTCGCCGTATCTTCGACAACTTGCTTCAGTTCCTTTTCCCACACTGCAACAGATGGGAAAACGCTTTCGACATTCCACGTGGATTTTTTGTCAATCTTGTTTCGAGGGAGAACTTTATTCGCCATGGCTTCCATCCTTTTGGATTTAGATTCGCTTCAGACTCACAAACAGTTGCTTCATTTTCGAGTGAATTTTACCACCCTGACAGTTAAGACCTGACAGGTTTTTGAAAAAAGTTGACTAGCAAGAACCTTTGTCCTTGTGGGGTTTTAGAATGGGCGTAGTGCAGATAAAACCTGTCAGGTCTGTCTAACGCGGCAACGAAAAACAAATTCTTGCGCCTGAATCAGCCTTGATCGAACCCGTCGAAGCATCTGCCCAGATACGTCCACCGTGTGCCTCGACGATGGCGCGCGCCAGATACAATCCCAGCCCGGCGCCTTTCGTGTGCTTGACCGCTTTTGTCGAACGATAAAAGCGGTCGAAGATGTGCGGCAAATCCTTGGCTTCAATACCCGGACCTTCATCACTCACACAGATGACTACCTGCTCCGGTCGTGCCGTACCACTGATCTTGATCTCACCCACAGGCGCATACTTCAGCGCATTCGATACTAAGTTGACGATCACCTGCTCCACGCGCGTTT
>Ga0137357_1000064_pt1 | contig 13034 bp, 15 predicted proteins | sample EasRivERMLT860_2_FD_104762 | JGI IMG/M metagenome (GOLD analysis project Ga0137357, IMG submission 104762) | Soil microbial communities from meander-bound floodplain in the East River, Colorado, USA - East River MetaG ERMLT860_2 | ecosystem: Environmental > Terrestrial > Soil > Floodplain ... | reverse complement strand
TATCTGATCCAAGAATTTTATCTGTTGGTGGATATTCAATTTTAAGATCAATCATAGGATCCCAAACTATATCCATAACTCCACCACCAGCATTATGTTGGAGAATGTTTAATAATTTATTTACAGCGGCTGGACTAGGCAATATTTTATTTTCCACACTGCCGAGTTTCCATAACCTAATTGTATTTATTACCCCATCAAGTGCCGCGCCATCGGCTTGTTTCATTTTATCTTTTAATAATATATCCTCTATAATACCATAAAGGAAAGGGGTTCCCCAATCTTCCCAATCATCTTTTTTATAATAATCTATATATATCTTTTCGGAATCCAGAGCAACTAACTTACTGCTTGTTTTTGCGGCTTTAATTACTTCCGCTGGTAATTTAAAAACAAATTCTTTTTCTGCTTTTGTTTGTGGATTATTTATTGATTGAGCTAATTCATTAGTAATCCTCATTGCTATAGCATTACTACCAAAAAATTTACCAACAGGTCCACCTATTTTTTCAATTATTGTTGGAGAAATAAACGTATAGCCCCATGGAATCTCTCCCTTATTTATTTTTATTTTATTCTTTTTTATTTTTTCCGGCTTTTCTTTTACTTTAGTTTCATCAACCGGCAATGAAAAATCATATATAGCCCTACTCATATCTTTTACAACAGGTTTAGTAATCAATGCCGTTTTTCTTCTAACAATAATATTTGCATCCCTAAGCATTAATTTCATAAAATCATTACAACGACCTTGCAAATCAACTTTTTTAGCCCATTCATTTACGAATCTTTCCTGGCTCTTTACAGGATGCCTTAAATCCAATCCCTCAGATGCAAAATCGGCCATGAGATCAATAATATTTCTAATGAATCCATTCTTTTTATAGATGCCTTGACACAGTTGTACTATTTCTTGGTGTGCGGTAGGAAGGCGATCTTCTGGACGATGAAAATCTCTGTCGAATCGATTAAATCCAGACTTTAATTTTGGGCTTGACGCAATAGTTATGTCTTTATTTCTTCTGGTGGCAAAATTTTGTTCTGGAATGGAATAGGAACCTAACGCAGATTCTGATAACTCAATATATAGCGGGTCGTTTTTGGGCATAATTCAACCTCTATTCAATTACAATCCAATTGATTATACACAATTTAAATTCGTTCGCCATTTTTTAATGAATTCTTCATATTTTTGGATTTGCACCATTGATCAGAGTTTGTAAATCCTCCAAGCCCAGGGCCTATATACAGAGGCTGGTTATCGACATTTTTTACTTTTTTAAAATTACCAGCAACGTCAGAGTAATTAATAGATGATTCTGGTTCGGTGTCCATTGAATAAATATATTTGTGGGCCAATAATAAAGATGTGTATCTATCTTTTCTAAGTCTACCCTTTTTGTATCGACCTTCAACCGTAGCAGAGGTTACAGAATTTGGAGTATCAAACCTTTCTTTCCCTGTAGTTGTTTCTGTTTTTTGTATTGTACATAATTCATTTTTTAGTTCTTCTATATTATAAACACACTCCTCAAATGTCCCAGTGGTAATATCTAATGATTTTTCTGCAATAATGGCAGATTGCATAACTACTGTATCAAAAGCAGGAAATAATAGACGTTTAGTTTCTAAGCTTTTATGGAGAATTGCATTAGCATACGAATTGAACTCGTTAGATTGTTGAATTAAATTTAATATGTGTGGCCCATCCGATTCCCCATCTGTTTCTTTTATATTATTCGGATCAACAACCTCATAGATTGGGAACTCCCCCACTTCTTTGTCTAGCCCCTTTTTGCTTCTTAGCATTTCAGAGATAGGATAACCGCCGCCCTGACTATCCATTTCTATTCTTATTGGTTTAAACAATTTTACAATATCCCGAATCTTTGCACAACAATAATCATAATAATCACCTTCTTTAATTAATCCGGCTTTTTTATCGCCGTTAAATTCCGGCTTGTTTATAGACCAACAATATACTATTCTATAATGATTTTTCCATGCTTCCAAAACTGTTATTGCGAATCTATCTACCTCTGACGCTGGATCTATTCCCACAACATATTTTCTTCCAGTTATTCCTCTCATCATTGGAACAAAAGAAACTTCTCCATCGGATGTCATTATGGATTGGCCAGGCTTGACAGTACAGGCTTCTATAAGACTTCTGGCGAAATGCCCGTCCGAATCCGCTATAAAACAATTATGATGAAAACAACCCATGGCAAAATAAGAATGATCTTCTTCTACCTCTAAATTATAAACGGTGCCACTGTAGTTATATACATCCTTTTTCGTAACATTTATTTTAATATTTTTATTTATTTTTTCATTATTTATAATTCTTAATAATTGCGATTTAAATGTACTAGGAACACTAAGTACATAGGATGGCTTACAATTATATATTGTATCCCTGAATGTACATGTTTTTTTGTTTGTTTTAACATGCCTAATTCCACAATAACATCCGAGAGAAGAAAGTAAAAGTCTCGTATCCCACAATAAAGATCTATTGATTGAACCTATAGTAGCAGTACACGGTCCTATATGCCCGTCACTATCAAAATACCCGGCTATAAAACCTTTCCCCATTTCTTCCGTATATGTTTCTACATTAAAAATTCTCTTTCCTATAGCTAAGTGTCCAACCATCGCGCCAACAAAATCACAAAGCAACCGGCTATTTGTCCTCACACACAAGGTATGATCTTTTGCATTTAATGAAAATTTTGATTCTAGACCAAAAATATTTTTAATGTAATTAATAAATTTTTTCGCCCTATCTTCCTGCGTAATATTAAAAACAATTATCATCTGTCTTCCATGTGTTTTATTAATACAGCCATCTCCGGCATAAATGCCCAATATATACCCTAATCCAAAGGATGACGGGATATATCTTGGAATAGATGATTTAAACTTTTCATCGGGCCTATAATAAAGCCTTTGTAATATACTATCTGCATTATTTGAATGCTTATTATTAATAACCTGAGAAGGAGTAGGATAAATAAAAACTGTATCATTAATATTTTGTTGTTGATACTCGCCGCATATTTTACCTAAATCAAAAATATAATTATCTTGGAGTTTTGGCGATTGATAACTAATTATATCTCCAGCTTTTAAATCAATTGCTTTAACAAAATTATCTCCGTTCCATATTGGATGATCGGATGTAATATCAACAGTTTCATCAAGCCCGATCTTTAATCTCACCATATATCCTTCATAATGCCTAAAAGTCTTTTTTATAACCCTGCGATATCTCAGGGAATGGGTAAAAACATAATCTCCTATATTAATATCTATAATTTTCTTTGCACCATTATTAGTATCTACTATGCAATCGCCCGTTGTACATGCGTTATATTCCATATCATAAATATTCTTGGGTAGAGTGGCTTTTGCGTGGGCTAATTGTTTCTTGTCTAGTAATCCATCTGGCAAATATTCACTTGGAAGTCTAATTAATGCATAATCTCTAGTATCAAAATTTTCCGGAATATTGTTCGCACCACCAAATATATCTGCAATTTTTTCCATATTACCATTGGCGGAAATAATTTCTTTCCACATATGAAATTTTTTGGCAAAATGATTAAATTGGTAATAGGCCGTTCCAGAATAAATAATTTGATTACCTTTTATTTTTTGGTTATTAAGTTGAGTTTGTACTGTCTCTGGTAATCCAAGTTCTTGTATTTTTTTATTAATGGCCGCTCTTCTTGCTTCATCCACTGGAGTTTTACTTGTTGCCGCAAATCCTCTTACGACTATATCGAATACATCTTCAGGGACGGAATTGTGCTGGACAAATCCATTTCCATAAAAGCTATGTGTTTTGGGTAAATAAAAATCATATAAATAATCTTGATATGATAATTTGACAACTTTTTCTACGCGGGCACATTGATCATGCGTGGCGAAAAACCCCTTAACGATATTAATCGCATCTTGTTTATCCAAATATCTGCCAAGATTGTGTATTTTACCGCCATAGCCAACCCTGGCCATCCATTTATTTCTACATTTATCAAAAGTTACGCAATAATCATCTGAATTTAAATGAGTTTGTGATTTTGATAAAATATTATTCCATTTTGGGATATTTAATAATTCAGCAACCCCAAGGGCGTATCTGCCATTACATCTTAACATCCATTGTTTTTTATTACTTATTTTACTATCCCTGGTTCTTCTAGAAGAAATAATATCTAATTTTAATAATAATGTTTGAACATCTTGCGCCAGTATATCTGAAACCGTATAATAAGCGACGCCAAGTTTGGTAGTATTCCGATCTTTCCATAGGAAACACGAACCATCGCCTTCGAATAATCCACTTAAAAATGATATAATTATATTTTTTGGAGATTTTAATATTATGGATGGTATTGATTTGTTATGCGACCCTACATAATCCATGCCAAGTGAATATAATTTTTCTCTAAAAATAGTATTGTGGATACGAATATCATACGACTCTTTGCATTTCCATCCCCTTTTGTCTGTGCATTCCTTCCTGGTATAAATTTTTGGGTTCAGTTCTGCAAATTTGAACATAAATCTTTTTACTAAACTTGTATCTGTAGTTGTAATACCAATATGATGTTCGTGTGTAATGTCTCCCTCGGAAACCAGTAAACCCATAAGCCACGCTATATCTTCTGTGACAAAATCATCTACAGAACTATTTGGGAATATGTATTTATTCTTAATGATTAAAAAATCGTCATTGGTTAAATCTTTGCCTAATTTCCATCCATTTGTAGTTAATACTTTATGTATGTTTGAACATTTAAATCCATATCCATATTTTGTTAAGACTTCATATATATCGGTTTTAGGAGTTTTAATAAAACTGTTTATTGGCTCAAAATCGCCGTCCTTATTAATAACGCTTGTGCCAAGATATGATATATCAGATATTCTTTCTAACCCATTATTAGTTTCTACTAGTGTATTTTTATCCAAACACGCAAATTCGTCCGCGATAATGCAGCTAGCTCTGAATCCCCTGATCTTCTGGCCGTCTCCAGTGGGTAATGCAACAATACTAGATGGCCCTAGTTTAAAATAGCAAAGATCAACATTTTGGCGTGGTCCTGCATTTTTCCCTCCACCAACTATATTTCTTAAAATTGGAGCAGAATTCCAAATATTCTCTATGTAACCAAAAACTAGTTTAGCCTGACGTAAACCGGCACCTATGATGACGACTTTCGATCCCGGATCTAATAAAGCTTTGAGGATCGCATAAACTGCGAGTATAAATGTTTTTGATCCTCCGCGAGATGCAACGAGAAGAGGGAATGGTGTTTTCCATAGTATTTGAAGAATCGCAATCTGAATAGGGAAAAGATCTATATTAAGAATAACCTTGCATGTCCATCCGATATAATTTATGTCTAATAGTTTTTCAATAATATATTCATCTATTTTCTTGCTAGAGGATTTTAGGTCGGTGAAGATATGTTTGGAAATTTTAGGGACATTCTTCCGGTAGGGAAAAAGATAGGCCCATTTTCCAGCGTCTCCTTCCAAAATATCTTTAAGTGCTATTTGATGAGCGTTATCCATTATCCTTTTCATCCTGCGGCACCCACATGCTTTTCTCTTGCCTTATTATATTTTGGAATAACATTTGCGCATATTGTTGTCCTATTTGACCAACATATACAATATTTATTCCATATTCTATTCCCAAAGAAATTAACCACGATATAACCGAACGTCCAGGAACCGAACGAGTAAATTGTGAAGGGCTTAAATCTAATGTATCTTTTGTCAAGATAGATTCAATAAGTATGTATTTATATTTAAATGGACGCATCCTTTCGCACTCTTCTTCAAAAGTTGCACGATTACTATAGTTCGTCCAGATTTCGCTAAAATCGTCTTTTCTTTCCAGGCAAAGAATATGCTCTAATCCAACCACACTGTAATCTCCAGTATCTAATTTTTGAATAATTTGGCCATTGCAGCGAGGCGGTTTTTTAGTTTCTGGTTGTTTAGTAAATTGCCAACCGTGGCCTTCTTTCTCTCTCGTGTCTCTAACGACAGTATATTGAGGCAAAACAAGCCTACTCATTTCCTGCCTCTTCCAAAAATGTTTCTTCGTCCATAATTAAAGGCTCCTTGCTTCCATCTGCAAGTTCTATATCCTTTCTAAACGCATTTTTAATATCTTCTGATGCTAACTTTGTTAATTCTGCGTATTTCCCTTGTTGGTCCCGAAATGCTTCAGAGCCTTGTAACGACGCAACAAGACTAAAGAAACTTTCTTTACCGCCTCTAAGTTCGTCTATTCTATCTTTCCTGGTTGCTGACAGGTTTTGATAAATTTTATTTCGCTCTCCAACCAGTCGATCATATCTTTCACTGGCTTTATTTAAACCATTCCTTGCTCCTTCTAAATCCCTAAATTTACTTATTCTTTCCTGCTTTATGGTTTTTGATTCATCTTCGTCGGATGGATTTTTGGCTATCCATTCCGCAAGAGATGTAAGTTCGTCTTGCATAATTTTCATTAAAGTTAATTGTCTATTTATAAGAATGCGGTGCTTGATAAGGTCGTCGATTTGGAAGAACTCAGAAAATACAATATCCGCGAATTGAGTACATAGATCCCCGTACTCCTGCAAATAACCATTTATCTCCTCTTTCGTAAATTGATCTTTCAAAGTTTTAAATAAATGATTCTTCTTAAATTGATCACGAAACCATTCTGATTTTTCTTGTTCTGTCAAACCTGGAGGAGGGACAGATAAGGTTGGGTTAGTATTATTAATTAGCGGTTCTTTCCCATTCTTATTGATCCCTATTTTTCGTCTGGCCCTTCTGACTGTCTCCAGACTCCATTTATAACCAAATTCCTGTTCCAATCTATCTTGAATTTTTTTATCAGCAAATCCCTGATCTGCCATTTCACGCAATAACTTTATAGCCTCTGGGTTTTTTGGCAGTTGTTGACTGATCTTATTCGCCATTAAATTTCCTGATTAAAATAGAAACATTTTCTCTTAATGCCAATAGAATTCTTTTTTTAATTTTGTGTCCGGATATTAACAGTTTAAAATATCCTTTAAAATCATCCGGAAGATTCTCTATAAGATATTCTTGTAATTCCATAGAAATACAATAATCTACTGGATCATAAACTTTATTAGATTGAGAAATTGGTTTGGCTATATTTGAAATATCAGAATCGCCAATTGGAAGTGCATTTACTATATTTATCCTATTCATCATTTGTTTGGATAGGGAGGGATCTTTTTCTGGCCGAAAGTATTTGTCTCTCTTAAGATTTTTAATTCTATGGGATACGTGTTTATTAAGAAAATTTTCTAGTTTACCATTTTCTGGTTTATATCTAGACAAGGCATCCAGGCAGAGAGACCATATCTCTTGATATATATCCTGTTTGTCATAATAAGCAAAAATATTTTTATTCTGCCTATTTTCCGCTATCTTATTTATTACGGGCGTGGCTTTTTCTATTAATAGCTGCGGAATCTTCACTCTTTTGGGCCTCTGCAATAATTTTTTCTATATACAAATCGTCTGTGGGTTCTTCTATAACGAGGTCTTTAATTGCTTTGGCTATGCATTTTGCTGTTTCTCTGACCTTTAAAGAAAATTTTATCATAAGTTTTTATACACCCACCAAAACAATAAGTCCTATAATATTATACCGTAAAGCATAAATTATGTTTTTATTTTAGAACAAAAATTTTTAAAATGCGTATTATATATTATGTCCATCGCTATCATAACGGTAAAAAATACGTTACCCTATTTCCACCCATATTCTGTTTTTGCTATAGATTCAACTACGAATGAAAAAATTAAACTTGGAGATTATAAAAATAAAAAAGATGCCGACTTGGAAAGAAAATTCTTTGATTTATCACGATTACTAGGAATAGAATATTTTAGAAAAATAAAAAAAGACGATAGTCATACATCCGATCCTTTAAAACAACTAGAAAAAAGAATTAAAAATCCGGCAGATTCTCCGCATAAACCTTTGGTTAAAAAACAAAGAAAAATTATCTTGTAAGGGGCATATATATGTATCTTAAAAATTGTCCGAAATGTTATGGGGATGGTTATATAAATTGTGGCGGAAAATTTAGAAAATGTGGTTATTGTAGTGGAAAGAAAAAGATATCATCAGATTTTATAAAATGGGAATTTAAAAGAGAAAAATATAAAAAGAAAATAAAACAACAATTAGAAATTTTATTAAATAAAGATATTGACAATAAAATGAATCTATGGGATAAAAAATATAATAAACCACTAAAATTTAAAAGAAGTTGATAATGATAAATTTATTGTGCGGAAAATTTGAAAATATTGTATCTGGGCTAGAACCATGTAATATAAAATTATGTTTTCTCGACCCCCCGGACAATGCAAAGAGAAAATATGAAAATTATAATGATAATTTACCCCGCAACGAATATGTAAGTTTACTGAATGTGTGGATAAATAAGGCATGTCTTATAACAAATGGCCCGGTCTTCGTTAGTCTCGCAGAAAAATATATTCCAGAAATAGAACAAATCATATGGAGTAATCGTATTAATCTTATACAAAGATTATACTGGTTTTATACCTTTGGCCAAGCGAATAAGAAAAGATATACACCATGTTTGCGTCCGATATATTGGTTAAACAAAGACATTATTTATCCAGAAAGTATAAAGATTCCTTCTGCTAGACAAATAAAATACAACGACAAACGTGCCGCTCCTGATGGTAGACTTCCCAATAATGTTTGGGAATTCAGTAGAATATGTGGAACTTTTAAACAGAGAAGAAAATGGCATCCTACGCAATTCAATGAGTCATTGATAGAAAGAATTGTATTGGGGCATTCTAAGGAAGGCGAAATTGTTCTTGACCCATTCCTGGGGTCTGGCACAACTGCCATTGTTTGTAAAAGATTAAACAGGGATTGTATAGGAATTGATTGTAGTGAATTTTATATAAATAAAGTTAAGGAAATTATCAATGAATAATTTTGAAGACATACAATTGTTGTTAGATAGTTGGATAGAAATAAATAAAACCTGCGCAAAAGATTCGAGAAAGAATGCATTAAGGATGAAAAATGGACTAGATGGTAGAATTCCTATAAAAGATAATAAAAGAATTATATTTGATTATCCATCGGACAAAAGACAAACAGATGCGCAACAGCAATTATGTTATTTTAGACCAGATTTAACGGCCTTAATAACAAGTGAACCCCAAATAGACGACGGAGAGTGGAAAATAGAAGATTACCTAGAGCTTTGTTATAATCATTATTTACTTGTAATCTCTAAACTGAGAAGAATAATAAATGAAGAACAAATGCGCGACTTGCCTTGAAGGTAGAGGGAAAAGGGGCAAAACTATATATGGGTTATACATATGCGAAAAATGTATTTATAAGATATTGACTATTTATTTATACATGAATAACATAAAATGGTTATGTCCAATGTGCGATGGAGATATAAACAAAAAATGTGAATTTTGCAATCTAACAATGTTTTTAAAAGAATTAAAATATATATAGGAAAAGATTGTGTCGAGATATAGTAAACAAGATTTAGAAATATATTTTGAAAACGGTATATTCCCGGCAAAGAGGATCGTTTATGTTGGCTCGGCAAATAACGACATAGATGGGCAAGAATCTGGTGTAGATTATTTGATGGCAGAAAAGGCCATAAAATCCATTACTTATTTAAATACAATATCAGATAAACCAATTATTATAATAATGAATAATATGGGCGGCGACTGGTGCCATAGTTTAGCTATATATGATATTATTAAATCAACTCGTTGCCACGTAACTATAATTGCAACTGGTTATTGCTGTAGCGCTGGCTCAGTTATACTACAGTCTGCTGATTTAAGAATTATTTCTGCTAATTGTACGTTTTTGATTCACGATGGTTCAAATGAACTGGCTGGGCATTCTCGCAATGTGGAGATGTGGGCAAAACAATCAGAATTAGACAGGCAAAAAATGTATGAGATATATCGAGAAAAAATGAGACAAAAAAATCCTAATATTACGATTAAACAGATAGAAAAATTATGCACCATAGATCGCTTTTATTCTGCACAAGAAGCGATAGACAAAGGTTTCGCCGATGAGATAATGGAAGATATAAATAAATATATAAAGGAGCAGTAATGGATTTTAGAACGTATCAAGAAGAATCTCGAAAAACCGCCCAATATCCGGGCATAGGAAAATCTGTTGCATACCCATTGCTCGGCCTGCTAGGAGAGTTTGGAGAGCTATGCGAAAAGTTCAAAAAGGTGCTAAGAGACAACAATGGCGAATTAACACAGGATAGAAAGGATGGAATAATAGGCGAGGCCGGAGATGAATTATGGTATTTATTTAATTTATATACAGAAGCCCATTTAGACCTTGAAAAAGAATATGTAGAAAAAGAATTAACGGAAGAAATAAAAAATTCCCTAGTAAAATTATTGGTAGCGATGCATTGTTGTATTAGTGATATTGCCACATTTTGCACCGGAGAAAATCATGTATTATTGAGCAAAATAACTGAACCGTCAAATACTTTGTTGTCGTGCTTGAAGCAGATATGTGTAATGTGTAACATATCAATTGAGGATGTGATGCAAAAAAATATAGATAAATTAAAGAGTAGGCAAGAAAGAAATGTTATCAAGGGAGACGGAGACATGAGATAGTGTATAAATGATTATGGGAAAAGAGAAAATGCCAGAGGATGTGAACACTTTCTTAAACTTCTTTTGGGTAAGTATTCCAAAGGATTGGAAAATCCATCATAAGTACGAAAAATCATTTTTATTTATCGTTGTTATAATGCATCATGATATAAATAAAAAACCTTTTACAATAAGAAGAAAATACGGTTCTGATATAATAATAAAGTTCAAAGAAAATATTTTATCGCTGGCTCAAAATTCAGCAAATGAAGTCATAGAGTCCATGAGAAATAAAATTGAATAAACAATTATTGAAATTGCTATTAAATAAATGGTTGCAATTAATCCCAGGAGCAGCAGAGCAGATAGTATATCACAAACAATGTGAAGCAGCACAAAAAGACAAATCTCCATTGCCGACAAAACCATTATCTTTAATTTTTGATTTTATAAAATCAATATATATCATTAAAGAAAAAATTGAAGAAAATTTTCCAGAAATAAAAAATAAATTATTGCCATATGATGATTCAATAGAATTAGACTTTGAGAGTCTTTTTGAAATATACTCTGAACATAATCTTATGCAAATTAATAAAATAAAAAAGTGTATAAATCTATATGATAGATATGTTGTATAGAATATGGTCAAAAACTTTAACCTTTATTGGAGACATTAAATTTTTCGGATGGAAACATCCACTTTGGTTCATTATTAACGCCACACATGACAGAATAACCGGCGAGAGCTATAGAATAATTTCTAAAATAATCAAACCTGGAGACATCCTGTTGGCTAGATCAGAAGAATATTTATCTACAATGCTTATCCCAGGATATTGGACCCATTGTGGTTTCTATTTTGGTGGACCACAAGAAAGGGTTATACACGCCGTTAGCGATGGCGTTGTTATAGAGGATATAATAAATTTCATGCGCACAGATGAATTGATTATCTTACGGCCAGAAGAAAAATATGTTGAAAGAGCTATGTTGCTGGCTAAATCCATGATAAATCAAACATATGATTTTCTATTTGATTTTACGGATGAAAATAGAATTAGTTGTAGTGAATTAATTTATTGTTGTTATTATCAATTAATTGTTCCGCAAAAAAGATTCGGAAAACCCACCGTGGTAGCAGATGATATTGCAAATTCTAGAAACTTTAGTATTATTTGGGATTCAAGAAATTCGAATATCTAGAATCATTACTATATCTTTCTTTGGTATAGCAATATGTCCTAACATCCCTTGTCTTAAATCTTTTTAAATAAATTCCACCATATTCATCATCTACTATCTGAAAAACCTTTTTACCACAAACATGTGCTATATTTATTTCTGTATTAACACCGATTGAAGATCTCCATTTATTTCCTGGCAATAGCGCAATAATAAAACATTTGTTTACTATCGCATTTATATCGTTTATCATACATTTCTGTGGAGAATCATCAATGGAGTTTTGTTCGGCGGGATTCCATACTACGTAACCAGCATCTTTTAATTTTTTAGCATAAGCCATAAATATTGGATAGTTATGTTCTGGCATTCCGGACATAGGTCCAGCTAAATAAACTAGATACTCATCTTTGTGGAATAGTTTTTTAATATAATTAGTCATTTTTCTTCCCATGTTTTTTAACTAGAATTGTTAATGCATCTTCTATGGACCATCCACTATTTAATCTTCCTTGCAATGTACACCTATTAATATTATATTTCTCGGATAATTCTATCAAGCAATATTCTTTGTCGCCATATGGTATTTTGCGATTACGACGTGTATTTCTGTGCTGTTGAATATCGGTTGCCCACCTGCAATTTTTTGGAGAATAACTATTTAATAATTTATTATTGTCTATTCTATCTAAGGAAAGTCCAGGAGGACATTCTCCCATGTCTTTAAGAAAGTTTCTAAATCCTTCTCCGTTTGGTTTTTGCCATCTGTCGCATATGGTTATGCCCCGTCCTCCATAATCTTTATAATATTTATTATTTACATTAGTACATCTATCTATCATATGTCCCCATGCTATATGTGTTTTAGATTTCTTATCTCTCTTCGCATGTCCATGTTTTGTATTTTTAAATATTATAAATTCTTTTTGTAAACAGCCACAACTCCTTGTGGCACCACTTCTTAAACTTCTTCCTGAAATAATCTTTTCATTGCCACATTCACATTTACATAACCATTTGGCTTTATTTTTGTTATATTCAATAACACTAAGATGACCAAACACATCACCAATTTTAATTTTATCTTTATATAGTATTCTCTTCATGAATAATATATATTGATA
>Ga0137357_1000061_pt1 | contig 13209 bp, 11 predicted proteins | sample EasRivERMLT860_2_FD_104762 | JGI IMG/M metagenome (GOLD analysis project Ga0137357, IMG submission 104762) | Soil microbial communities from meander-bound floodplain in the East River, Colorado, USA - East River MetaG ERMLT860_2 | ecosystem: Environmental > Terrestrial > Soil > Floodplain ... | reverse complement strand
TTGGGAAAATCCATGGGAATATAATGATTGGGAGTCTAGCGCAGTGAATAGATTGAAAATCTACTTGAGATCAGAATAAGAATCTCAAACTTAAGAAGAGGGGAAAGCCACTACGACAACATCTTCTCATACACCATAAACTCCCTCAATATTTCAGGCACGATCCATGCGTATTCTGCGCGCACAGGACCTTCCATTCGAGTAATGCCCTGGTGCCACGCCAGTGCCTTGACGATGGAGGCGATAGGGCGCGAAAGGTTGTAGGCGGTCAGTAGGCGTTCTTTACTGGCAAAACGCTCCCATTGTTCGAGGTAGCGATTCAGCAGGGCGGTCATCTCGGGGGTGGGTGGAGCCCAATCGTCCAGTTTGAGGGCAATCTCCATGCTGACAAAAAAAGTTCTCAGCGAAACAAAAGGATGGGTCACATCAGCATCGCCCCAATCGAAGAAGGTGATGCGTCCGTTTTTGAGCAGGACATTGCCGTCGTGGAAGTCTCCGTGGTTGAGTGAATCAGGAATCCCAAACGCGGTCAGGTCGGTGACGAGTTGTTGAAAGCGCGGTGTCAGATCCTGAATTTGATGAAACTCGGAGGAGGTCAAACCCTTCTCCTGGTCGATCATCAGGCTTTCTTCATCTGTAAGCAGTTGAGCGTATAGCGCGGGTAATACGGTGAGACGATGATCGGGAATTCCCAAAGCCAGAATCTCGGATACATGTTCGGCGAGTCCGATCTGTAATTCGGCGTAGCGCGTGATGACAGGCTCCCACGGCGTGATATCCTGCGTCGGGCGGATGGAGGCGCGTAATTGTTCGCCGCCATCGCGCATCAACATCCAGCCGCGCGCGGTATCCACCGCCATGAGTTCAGGCATGCAATCGGGAAACCATCCGGCCAGCTTTTGCGTCAAGGCAGTTTCGTAGATTGTCTCAGTCGCGGTGGCTTTGAAGAACAGTGTGCCATCATTCGTCAGGATGCGCATTACTGTTGACCACGGATACATATGCGGCTGTTCGATCTCGCCGATTATGTCGATCGATTGACGCTTCGCCTCGGAATGAATCCAGGCCTGGGCATCCTTCTGCCAGATTGGGTCGTGCCAGCGAAGTTGGGGTTGAGAGGATGGCATATTTCTAAAACCTCACAATGCGGGGGTGTTTTTATTTAGTGAAGAGACTAACCGACAGCATTATCCGTATCCAATTTGCGATTCATATAGTCATCGTAATCGGGTACCAGACGGTCGTATTCACCGTCCATCAGCGGGGAGGAGATCATGAAGTCAGCCGAGGCGCGATTGCAGGCGATGGGAATATTCCACACCACCGCCATGCGCAGAAGCGCTTTCACATCCGGGTCATGCGGCATCGGTTCAAGCGGGTCCCAGAAGAAGATCAGGAAATCGATCTTGTTATCAACGATCTTGGCGCCGATCTGCTGGTCGCCACCGAGCGGTCCGCTTTTGAGTCTGACGATCTTGAAGCCAAGTTCCTTTTCCAGGATTTTTCCCGTTGTGCCTGTTGCAAATACCTGATGATGAGCCAGAAGATCGCGGTTGAATTTTGCCCATTCCACCAGATCCCGTTTTTTATTATCGTGCGCGACCAGGGCGATCTTCTTGTCGTGTTCCATGGGAATTTTTTTATGAGCCATGATTTTATGTTGCTCCTTTTATGCTGTTGAATACATATCCCGCCATTCCGTTGTGATCTGTGCTTATGAAATTATACTTTCCATTCTCATTATTGTTGTAGTTCACTCAAACGCCCGGAGTGGATAATTTCGTGGGCTAGCCACAGAGCCCACACCGTTCGTGCCGCGAGCACGTCGGTGAGAGGCGGCCGCGACCTTTGAGATTTTTTTCTCAATGATCTCGGCGCTCTCTGTGGCAAAGGTTGAATTAGCCCATCCTTTTAGCCACTCCCCAAACGCCAAAGCCTTTGAAGTTTGCTATTCCTTGCTCACCACAAATGTAACACGATATTCTGAATCCTTGATCTCGTTAAACGATCTGGCGGGATAGGGCAACACATTCACGACTCGAATCAAATAGCCTTCATAGACTGCGTGATCTTCGATCCCTTCAAATTGCATGTCAGGCGCGCGTCCGTTATTGCTGGTGAAGACTTGTAAGTTTATGTCCGTCGGTTCCGCGTCACCAAGTTGAGCCGATAACGAAAGGGATACAGGTCCGCTGGCGGCACATTCGATCTCACTGGGGCAACGTTCATCGCCTGCCACACCAATGAGTCGAATGGTCAGTTCTGTATCTATGAGCGCGGCTGTTTGATCGGGAGCCAGCGTGAATTCTGTGCCCAGGAGAAATGTCACCGGTGATGGTGTGGCAGTTCCACAGCCTGTTAGAAATGGGATGATCAGAACAGAACGAGCGTTATCTTTTTCATTTGCTGACTTTTTTGAACACATGCTCCAGCGGGTCGATCCAATCTTCGCGGATTCTTACGCGGAATTCAGTCACCTGTCCCTGCCCATTGGTGATGAACGGAATTAAACTTTCACCGAGCACGGGGTCGTCCCATTTGCAGAGGAAGGTGTCGTAGTGCCAATGCTCCAGCGTGCCGGATATCGTCTCATGCGCCTGCAATTGGATGTGAAGCCCGTTTCGTTTCGATACGGCTGCGCCACTCAACGCGTCGCCCTCTACGCTGACCGCTACGCGTGCTCCTCCTAAAATTAAACTGTCATAGTCCCCGGCATATTTCTCGATCTCAAACGATGGATGGGTATCTTTTGCGCGCGAGTCTGCTCTTTGCTTTTTGGCTGTCTCCACTTTTGCATGCTCTTCTTTTTCAAGATCGGTATAGATCTGAATCCAATCCTGAGTGGGAGCGCCTGTCAATTTTTCAGTTAGATAATGAGGCAATACAACATAAGCGGCGTTGGGTAATTTATTGGTAAAGACCGCGAAGCCAAGTTTCTCCTCTGGGATCAATACCACGCTGGAGAGCATCCCATCCACGCCGCCGGTGTGACGGACGACGAATCTCCCGCGGGTATCATTTAAGAACCAGCCGAGGCGGTAGGCGGAGAAATGCCGGGAGGGAAATAATTTTCTTTCGATCGCATTCAGCTTGATGGGCGTATGAGGCGTGTGTGTCTCATTGATGATGGATGCGTCCACGAGTTGTTTTCCATTAAGACTTCCATTGTTGAGTTGTAGACGCAGCCATTGCGCAATATCCGCCACCGAAGCATGGATGGAACCCGCCGCACCGACATGTGCATCCTCGCGTTGGACCACGGTTTGCAAATTGCCTTTGATATCTTCATGCGGCACAGCGATGTTCGTGCGATCTTTTAGATAACGCGGATTGGTGACGCTGTCGGTCATGCCCAACGGATTGAAGATGCGCTGCTGAATGAACTCGTCCCAGCTCATGCCGCTCACGGTTTCGATAACCAGCCCGGCGGTAATGAACATGAGGTTGGAATAGCCATACCCCGCGCGGAAACCATATTCAGGCGGAATATGTTGTAAACGTTTGACGACTTCTTCAGTGGGATAACTGCTTAACAATAAGACGTCGCCTGCCCAGGTGCCAAGTCCACTGCGATGGCATAACAGGTCACGAATGGTGATGAGTTGGGTCGTGTGCTCATCGTAAAGTTTGAAGGCTGGAATATATTTCGTAACCGGATCATCCCATGCAAGTTTACCCTCCTGAACAAGCAGACCAACGGCTGTGGCTGTAAATGCCTTCGTGTTCGAGCCAATGGCAAATAAGGTGTGCTCGTCCACTTTATCGGGCTTGCCAATTTCACGGACGCCGAATCCTTTTGCGAGCTGAACCTTGTCATCTTTCACAATGACAAGCGCCAGCCCGGGAACATTCCACACCTGCATGGCTTTGTTGACCATATCTTCAATTTCTTTTTCCAGATCAGTTGTCATGTTCATTGATGGTTTCCTTTGTAATTCCCATTCATGTTTACGATGAAAAGATTATAGCATTGCAAACAAAAAAGGCGGACCTTGTGTCCGCCCCAACTATTCATCTACTTTCTATTTTCTATTTTCTATTCTCTTCTACCCATATCTATTCATAAACTTTTCCATGCGGTGCAAGGCTTCTTCGATCTTGCTGTATTCTGTGGCGTAGCACATGCGCGTAAATCCATCGCCCCCGGGACCAAAGGCGTTGCCCGGTACCACAGCCACATGTTCTTCACGCAATAATTTTTCAGCGAATTCTTCATCGTTCATGCCCGAGGCCCGGATGTCCGGAAAGGCATAGAAGGCACCGCGCGGTTCGAAGGTCGAAAGACCGAGGCGGTTGAGTCCCGTTACGAGCAGTCGGCGGCGGCGGTCATATTCCGTCACCATTTCCTGAACGTAGGGTTCGCCTTGTTGCAACGCGACCAGCGCGGCATCCTGCGCGGTGGTGGGCGCGGACATGATCGTATATTGATGAATGCGCACAAGGCCTTGAATGATATCCGCAGGTCCGCAGGCGTACCCGATGCGCCAGCCTGTCATGGCGTAATCTTTTGAGAAACCGCCGAGCAATATCGTGCGCTGTTTCAAACTTTCATCCAACGCAGGGAAGCAAACATGTTCAAAATCATAAACGAGGCGATCATAGATTTCATCAGACACAACCATGAGATCGAATTCTTCCGCGATCTTCGCGATCTCGAGCATCACTTCGCGCGTTGCCACCGCGCCGGTCGGGTTGGATGGATAACCAATAAAGATACATTTGGTGCGCGGCGTGATCGCTTTGCGAATATCGGCGGGGTCAATACAAAAATTATTTTCGACGTGTGCCGTTACTTCCACTGCCACGCCGCCCGCAAGAATGACCTCCGCTTGATACGAAACAAAACAAGGCGTGGGGATGATGACTTCATCGCCCGGGTCAAGGATGGCAACGAAGGTGAGATACAACGCCTCTGATACCCCCACGGTCGCGATGATCTCATTGGTCGGGTCATAGTTAACTTTATATAAATTTTGAAGGTTGTCAGCGATTGCCTGGCGCAGTTCCAATTTACCCCAGTTCGAGGTGTAATGCGTCTCGCCATTTTGCAGGGATCGAATCCCTGCATCGAGAATTGGTTTCGGTGTAGTGAAGTCTGGTTCGCCAATGCCGAGCGAGATCACATCCTTCATCGTCGCGGCGATATCAAAAAACTTGCGGATGCCTGAAGGTTTTAATCCTGCCACCCGTTTCGACAGACGTTGAACATCAGTTACTTCCTGCATTATGCCTCCGTTTTACGTTTGTCATTGCGAGCCCCGGAGGGTGAAGCAATCTCCTCGTTAGCGGGAGATCGCCACGCCCACTTCGCGGGCTCGCAATGACATGTTAGATAGGTTGTATCAACCATTCATCGGGAAGTTCCCGATATGTTAGATCAAAGGCTTGCCCATCGACCGTCTTTACGCGGAAGCCCTTTTCAGCGGGTCCGCGCCAGCGCGACACGATCTCTGCGATCTCATAACGGGTTCCATCCCAAATAAGAGAAAGCGGACGCTCTGCATATTCTGAATCTGACCGGCACTCGACATTATCCATGATTTTACGACAAAAGGACTTCGCTATTATCCCCAATATTCATTTGGATGAAGGACCCAGCGCCTCTTCCTTTAATCCTGGCTTGCTTCCCGATCAATGAACGCTTCAACGCTGAATCTTTGATCTCACAACCCGCCTCAACGATGCTTTCTGAAATCGTGCTGTTCTCTATTTTGCAATTTGCGCCGATGGACGCATGCGGACCAATTGTCGAATTGCTGAGCTCTGCGGATTCGTGAATTGCCACAGGTTCGATGATCTCAACGTTTGAACCTGTAAACTTTCCAACCTGCGAACCGATTTTATCCAGCAAAAATTTATTCGTATCCAGGGTCGCTTCGATGGTTCCCGTATCGAGCCAGGTGCCGATCTCATTTGTGCGGACTTTCGCGCCATGCTCGATCATGACCGAGATCGTGTCGGTCAGGAAATATTCACCCTTGAGCATGATGCCGCGCTGCATTTGTTCTTCGATTGCGGCGAGCAGGTTCTCCGCGCTCTTGAAGTAATAACAACCCACCACGACAAGATTATTTTCCATGGATTGCGGTTTTTCGACGAAGCGTGTCACCCAGCCATCCTTGCCAACTTCAGCCACGCCAAAGCGACGCGGGTCCGGGACGGGCATGACCCAGGCAACCGAATCAGCCTGCTCGTGCGCGAGAAACGAAAAATCTGTTTCCATCAATGTATCGGAGAAACACATCAGCATGGGCCCATGTAAATGTTCGCGTCCCAGCCACAGTGCGTGGGACTGTCCCTTCATTTCATTCTGCACAACATAATGCGCTTTGAGGTCAGGATAATATTCCTTGATGAACGCGGGGATTTGCAACTCCCCGAGGAACGGACCGACAATAAAAACAAATTCCATGTTGTCGGGATCCGGCAGGGTCTTGAACATATCCATTAAATGTTCAAGCGAGGTCTTGCCCGCCACGCTCACGAGCGGCTTGGGCTTGCTCCACGTATGCGGACGCATACGCGTCCCCCAGCCTGCCATCGGGATGAATATTTTCAATGTTTCGGTCAACGGAGTTCTCCAATCAGGGATTTCATTGTTATTTTACCAAACGAGAGGCGTTATTCTTTAACCTGTTCGAGTATTTCCATTTGCGCTTCGATCAGATCCACGCAGGTCTTGAGAGTCTGCGCGTCAAAAGCAAACTTCGCGCCTGCGGCCTGGAATAACTCCGGCAAGGAAACAGTAGACCCAAGCGCCAGCGCCTTGCGATACTTTGCGACCGCCTGCTGTTGATCTTTAAGCGCATTTGCCCACACCTGCAACGCGCCCAATTGGGCAAGACCATATTCGATGTAATAGAATGGAATGGTATGAATGTGCATTTGGCGATGCCAGAATGTTTTCTTTGCAACTTCAAGCCCGCTGAAATCAATGGATGGTATAAAGCGATCCCACAGTTCGCCCCATTGATTCTCACACAAAATCGGGTCTGAGCTGTCTTTTGGATTTTCATAGATCCAATGTTGGAAGGCATCCACCAGCGCCATATAGGGCCAGAAGGAGATAATCCCTTCAAGATGTTCAAGGTGGGCGCGCGCGGCTTCGGCTTCTGTATAGAAACCGCCATGTTCTTTTGTAATGTAGGGTGAAGCGAGTAATCCCATTGCGATCGAAGCGACTTCGGCAAACTCAGCCGGGACATAATTTTCAGAACGTTCGTGGAAATATGGAACGACTCCTGCTTCAAATGCGTGAAAGGCATGCCCGCCCTCATGCAGGATGGTTGCCACATCGCTATGCGTGCCTGAATTGTTCATAAAAATGAACGGTCTTTTGCTGACGCCATAAATCAAGTTATATCCGCCCGGCGCCTTGTTCTTGCGGCTGTCCAGATCGAGCAGGTTTTCAGCGATCATGGTCTGAAAGTATTCGCCGAATTTGGGGTCCACTTTCGTGAAAATATCTTTTGACTTGGATTTAAACTCATCCAGGGTTTGATATGGCTTCAGCGGACTCGCATTGGAAATATCCACTTCCTGATCCCACGGGCGCACCGATTCAAGTCCCAACTTCTGCCTGCGCTTTTCGTAAATCCGCTTCACCACCGGGATGACCACATCCTCGATGGCTTTATGGAAAGTTTTGCAATCTTCGGGTGAATAATCAAAGCGAAACCTTTGCGCCCACATATAACTTCGATAATTGGGCAAGCCCGCATTATCAGCGATCTTGAGGCGCACTGCCATGAATTTTTTCCACAGTTCGTTGACCTCATCCCGATTTTTGAGACGCGCATCCGCTTCCACCCTCCATGCTTTTTCGCGCGTCGCACGATCTCTTTCAAAGAGTAACGTGTACATTTGAGAAGGTGTGCGTTCCTCGCCTTCCCAAAGTATGGTTTGAGAGCCCTGGATCCTGAAATATTCGGTAACTAATTTTTGCTCTTCAACCAGCAAGTCGAGATTCGCCTGTTTGAAAATATCCGCCTCCGCACGCAGTTTTTTCAAACCTATTTTGAAATGTGCAGGTTGCAAGCCGCTGGTCAGTAATTTCTCCTTTAACTTTTGATCTTCAGCCCGCGCCTGTGGTTGGAGGGATTCGACAAAGTGATTGAATCTTTTTTTCACATCTTCCGCGTTGGTGAATTGAGTGGTGGCAATGTAGAGCCGCGTGTATTGCTCATCGAGTCTGTCCGCGAGAGCAGACCAACCCAACAGCCAATCGTTGACGTTTTCCGATATGAGTTGGATCGATTGCAGCGACTTGAAATGGGGTTCATAGTCCGCCCATTCCATGGCAAGGATTGCATCAGGCGCGGATGGCAGGTCCTTAAGCATAAGAGGCTCCTCTGGTTACTAAGAGTGTCCCAAAACCGGATGCGGCTTGTAGAGTTCTTCGAGCCGCTTCACTTCATCTTCTGAAAGTTTGATCTCGAGTGCGGCGATGGCTTGTTCGAGATGATCCATTTTGGTCGCGCCGACGATGGGGGCCGTGATATGTGGCTTGTTCAACACCCATGCCAATGCGATCTGTGAGGCAGTAACGCCGCGTTCCTTCCCCATTTCTGCGGCGCATTCGGCGACCGTGAAATCCTCGTCACGGAAATACAAATTGTTTGCAAACGGATCGTTCTTTGCGCGGGCTGTCTCTCCGCCGCCTCCGCGTTTGCGATCCCCGGAAAAGAAGCCGCGTGCCATCGGGCTCCACGGGATGAGCCCGACTGCTTGATCCAGGCACAACGGAATCATCTCACGCTCCTCTTCACGATAGACAAGGTTGTAGTGATTCTGCATCGAGACGAAACGACTCCAGCCGTGACTTTGAGCTGTGTACTGCGCCTTCGAGAATTGCCACGCGAACATGGATGAGGCTCCGATGTAACGCGCCTTGCCAGCACGCACGACATCGTTCAACGCCTCCATTGTCTCTTCGATGGGCGTCTCGTAGTCCCAGCGGTGGATTTGATAGAGGTCCACATAATCCATTTGCAAACGTTGCAGGGATTTGTCGATGGAGTCCATGATGTGTTTGCGCGAGAGGCCCTTGTCGTTGATGTCATTGCTCATCTGGTTCATGACTTTGGTGGCGACGATCACCGCATCGCGTTTTACGCCAAAATGCTTGAGAAGATTCCCGGTTACTCTTTCGCTCTCACCAAGCGAATAGACGTCCGCTGTATCGAAGAAGTTGATGCCCGCATCGAGGGCGCGTTTGATAAACGGCCTGGCTGCCTCTTCTTCAAGCACCCAGTCGCGCCATGTCTTGGCTCCATAACTCATCATACCCAAACACAAGCGCGAGACTTTCATTCCAGTGTTGCCGAGGTTGGTGTATTGCATGGAGACTCCTCTTTGGGATGTCATTGCGAGGAGCGCTCGTTGCGACGAAGCAATCCCCAAGTGGGTGAGGAGATTGCTTCGGGCGAAGAGCAAGAGCGCCCTCGCAAAGACATGGCTAAATGATTTTCAAATTCGCCAGACTTGCCGATAATCTTTTAATGCCGACAGACTCAAACACCACATCCACGATTTCGTCGTCGTCCTGGATCTTGCTGTCGAGCACGATGCCTTCGCCCCACGTGGAATGTTTGATGCGAGTCCCGGCGCGGAAACGCTTTTCGATAACCGAAGCAGGTTGAGGTGTGGAGCGATACGTCTGCCATTTTGTTTCGGAAGGTGCGCCGCGCATCGGGCGTCCTGTGCGCGTTTTGCCCACCAATAAATCCGCAGGGACGTCATCCAGAAAACGGGAGGGGAAAGTCTCTTCTGCCATGCCGCGCCCGCCGCGTTGAATGGAACGGATGAGATAAAGTTTGTCTTTGGCACGCGTGATGCCGACATAAAAGAGGCGGCGCTCTTCCTCCATTTGTTCAGGCTCATCGAATGACCGGCTGTGGGGGAGGATGCCATCATCGAGACCCACGAGGAAGACCGCGCCGAACTCGAGTCCCTTGGCGGCGTGGAGGGTAAGGAGCGTGGGCACGTTGCCATCAGCGATGGTGTCCTGATCGGAGACGAGCGCAACGTTCTCAAGAAATTCATCGAGCGTGCGCGTGGAATATTCAAGTGCAAGACGTTTCAATTCCTGCACGTTATCCCAGCGGTCTTTGCCTTCTTCCGATTCATCATCGATGTATTGTTTGTAGTTGAGGTCGCTGACGATGCGATCAAAAAGTTCTGGTGTGGTGAGCGATTGTGCGGCGATACGCCAATTGGCGAGCATGCCGCCAACATCTGAAAGTGATAGTGCTGCGCGGCCTGTGAAAGCAGGCCAGTATGCAGAGTCCGCGCCGCGGGCTAGATCAATTAACACAATGCCGGGTTGTAGATTATTTTGACGGGCGACATTATGTAACGTAAGCAGTGTCTTATCGCCAATACCGCGTGGCGGGACGTTGATGATGCGGTCGAGGCTGGCTTCATCAGCGGGGTTATGTACGAGCCGCAGAAACGCGATGATATCTTTGACTTCGCGGCGCCCATAGAATCTTTGGGCACCGACAAGACGATAGGGAAGCCGCGCTTGCAGAAATGCCTCTTCCAATAAACGCGACATGGCATTGGTGCGATACATCACCGCGCAATCGCCTGGTTCGTATTGACGGGATGCCACGAGTTGTGCGATGCCATCTACAACGAAGGCGGCTTCAGCGTAATCATCGGGCGCTTCGTAGAAGAATATTTTTTCGCCCGTGCCGCGGTCGGTAAAGAGTTGTTTCTGTTTGCGGTTCCTGGCGCGGTTGATGACGCCCATTGCCGCATCGAGGATGGTTTGCCGTGACCGATAATTTTGTTCGAGCAATATGGTCTGCGCATCGGGGAAATCCTGCTCGAAGCGTTGGATGTTGCGCCAGTCTGCGCCGCGCCAGGCATAGATCGATTGATCGGGATCACCCACGCAAAAGATGTTTTTATGATGTGAGGCAAGTTTTTGGACGAGTGCGTATTGCGCCAGATTGGTGTCTTGAAACTCGTCCACCAGCACATGGCGAAAGCGTTGAGCATATTTATCGCGCACCGCTGGAATATCTTCAAGCAGGCGCGCGGTGTATAAGAGAATATCGTCAAAGTCCACAGCGTTGCTGGCGACGATGCGCTTTTGATATTCCGCGTATACACGTTTAACGATCTCGTCGCGATAGGTTTGCGTGGGGTAATCGTCCGCGCCGATCAGTTCATTCTTGGCGCGTGAGATGGCGGCGTGCACGCTGGCGGGACGATATAACTTCTCGTTGATGTTCAACTCGCGGATCACACTTTTCACGATCCGTTCCTGATCATCAGAATCAAAGATCACAAAATTCGATTCGATGGGAAGATGCTCTGCTTCCCTGCGCAAGATGCGCGCGCAGATCGAATGGAACGTGCCGAGCATGATGCCTTCGATGGCTTGATCTGGCAAAAGGGCTTTGACGCGCGCCTGCATTTCCTTCGCGGCTTTGTTGGTGAAGGTGACCGCGAGAATCTGCCACGGGCGGACTCCCTCAGACGCGATGAGATACGCGATGCGTTGAGTCAGCACCCGCGTCTTTCCGGACCCGGGACCTGCCACGACTAAAACAGGCCCGTTCCCGGCTGTGACGGCGTTGCGTTGTTGCTTGTTGAGTTTATCGAGGAAGTCCATGAGAGAAAGGATGAAAGCTGAAAGAGGGAAGATAATCGTCCCGCAGGTTTTGAAGCACTACAACCTGCGGGACGTGTTTACATGTCTACTTGTGTACCTGTTTACAACTGGGAGGTGCAGTTGGGACAACGCTTGGCTTTGACGGAAATCGTGGTGTAACAGTACGGGCAGTCCTTGGTTGTGGGGTCTGTGACCGGGGCTGGTTTTTGGATACGGTTCATGGTGCGAATGATCATGAAAATAACGAATGCGACGATGACGAAATCAATGATGGATTGGATAAACATACCATAGTTGACAACTGCTGCTCCCACGGTTATGGTCTTTTTAGCGAAATTGACTCCGCCCAGAATAAGCCCGATCAACGGAAACAGCACATCGTTCACGAGTGAGCCGACGATCTTTCCGAACGCGCTGCCAATGATGACACCGACGGCCAAATCGATCACATTGCCGCGTATGGCGAAATCCCTGAATTCTTTTAACATAAAAGGCCTCCTGATGTCTGGATCGAATTATTTTGAGTAATGTATTCTACATTTCCGTGGGTTGGTTGTCAACGAATTCTTAATGCATATGGTCTGAACTGATTTTTTCAGTCCCCGGGATTCTCCATGCCTGTAGAACGATTTTAAGCAGTTCTGGAGAACTGTTTTTTTGGATTCAGGCGGGTTTCAAATGCATTGAGGTGGTATTGCGATTGACGCTCGCATGGAATTGAGTATAATTCCACTGCTTGGTACATGAACATTATGTTCCTAGTACTCCATTGTAGTAAAGGAAATATGTAGATGCCGGAACTTCTATTAGACGTTCAAGGACTTGAGACGACCTTTAAAACATCTGAAGGAACTGTACATGCGGTAAATGGGGTCTCGTTTGGTTTGAAAGAAGGTGAGACGCTGGGAGTGGTTGGCGAGAGTGGATGCGGCAAAAGTGTGACAATGCTCTCGGTTCTGGGATTGATTGCGTCTCCGCCAGGAAAATTAAATGCGGGGAAGGCTTTCTTTTCCGGGCAAGATCTCATTAGCATGAAAAAAGAAGAGATTCGCCAGGTGCGCGGCGCTCAAATAGGGATGATCTTTCAGGATCCGATGACTTCCTTGAATCCTGTATTGACGATTGGCCGTCAGTTGGAAGAGCCGCTCATGTTGCACATTGGCATGACCAAGCAACAGGCAAGCGAACGCGCGGCTGAATTATTAAGCATGGTGGGAATTCCAAACGCCAAAGATCGTTTGAAGGATTATCCTCATCAATATTCAGGTGGTATGCGCCAGCGAGTCATGATCGCGATGGCACTTTCGTGTACTCCTCAAATTTTGATCGCTGATGAACCCACCACCGCACTGGATGTGACGATCCAGGCGCAGATCATGGACCTGGTCAAGCGGCTGCGTGATGAACTTGGCATGGCGATCATCTGGATCACACATGACCTGGGCGTTGTGGCTGGCATTGCCCAGCGCGTGCTCGTTATGTATGGCGGTTATATTATTGAGGAAGCCTCGGTCAAGGATTTGTTTGCCAACCCTTCGCATCCTTATACGGTCGGTTTGTTGGGCAGCCTGCCGCGCGTGGAC
>Ga0137357_1000060_pt1 | contig 13260 bp, 10 predicted proteins | sample EasRivERMLT860_2_FD_104762 | JGI IMG/M metagenome (GOLD analysis project Ga0137357, IMG submission 104762) | Soil microbial communities from meander-bound floodplain in the East River, Colorado, USA - East River MetaG ERMLT860_2 | ecosystem: Environmental > Terrestrial > Soil > Floodplain ... | reverse complement strand
CATATGGATTCGGCAGGTCGAGGAAGAAGGAGTCGGCGTCAGTTTCGTCGAGGCCCTGTTGAATATCGCGCAGTTTGAAATCGACGCGCGAAGCGAGTCCGAAACGGGTCAGGTTTTTGCGCGCAAGGTTTTGATTATCCTGTTTGATTTCATACGAGACGACGCGTCCCTCAGGTCCAACTGCATAAGCCAACGCGGTCGTCATGGAACCTGAGCCTGTGCCTGCCTCCATCACGGTATGACCAGGACCTACGCCCATGGTGACGAGGATGAAGCCGATATCTTTTGGATAAAGGATCTGCGTGGTGCGCGGCAGGTCAATGAGGAGATCGGCGAGCGAGGGTTGTAATAAAAAGAAGGGCGAGCCGTTGTGGCTAAAGACTTGTGTGCCCCAGGTTTTTCCGATGAGGTCATCATGTTGGAGAATGCCGCGATGGGTTTCGAGTTTTGTGCCAGCTTGTAAGGGAACGATGAAGTGTTTGTGGCGCAGGCCAACCAGTTGGGCGAGGTCGCCATCGCGGGCGATGGATGTGTATGTGTTTACAGTCATATTGTTATGTTACCACGCTGGCATGAGACGAAGTGCGTCTATGGAGAAACGCTGCCAGTATTTTCAATCGGGTCATTGGCGTTTGTTTGATTGAGACTTTTGTTGCCGAGAATCAATATTATCAACAGAATGACAGCCAGGGCAATGGAAAAGGCAAATGTGAAAGGGGTCAATGAACTGAGCGGGCTGGAGGGGTCAAGTTCCTTTGCAAGCAGTGAATAGGAATACAGGATCGCGCTGGCGTTCCACATGCCGTGTAATGCAGAAGAAAAAAGATAGATGGCAAATAGTTTCAGATACTGATGCTTCTTCCATGCCAGTGCAATCCCCCAGCCCATCAACGCTGTGGATGTGATGTGGAGCAGGGTTGTGCCGATCCGGGTGATAAGCAGGGTTGCCCATCCGGCAGTCTGCCCGCTTGAGCCGATTGTTTCAATCAGCGAATATGCAGCTCCGCTGAGCGCGCCGAGGGCAAAACCCTGTGCGGGCGATTCGAGTTTGCTGGCAAAAACCCATACGCCGATCGGTTTCACCAGTTCTTCTGTGAAAGGCACGATGAGCGCAATAAAAGATAATACTGCGATGATCGAAGCTGGTTTTAATGCATAAGGGAGGATGAGATTGATGAGCGCCTGTGGATCATCTTGTGCAAGACTTATCTGATTTGTGAGAGTTACGATCTCATTCGACAACCCGGGTTGCGATATCAGATAAACTGCAAAGAGAATAATAAAGAATATGAGGACAAAAATTTCAAGCATGAATAAAATTAGTGGACCAAGCGTCATACCCAGGCCGAAGATGCCCCATACCCGCCAGCGCGGACCAAGCTGAAGCCTGTGTGCGCCAAAACCAAAGATCAATCCAATTGGTAATGCCACAGCGGGAATCGTCAGTACGGGGAGAATCAACCAGTTTATATTTTTGTTTTCTGCGACGAGATATCCGAGCAGTAATACCAGACTCGCGCCAAACAGTAGACTCAATATATGCCAGCCTTTAAGTCGAATCTGGATTTGAAGATCTGCCAAAGCATGTTCACTGTATTTTTGAAAACATAAATAAGTGGCCACAAAAAGGAGCAGGGCTTCAAAGCCGAACCCGAAACCATAAATGGTTCCCTGGGCCTGGATCTCATTGCCCGAAATCAGTGGGAGAAACGCTGTAAAGGCCATTGAAATCGCAACGGCAAAGACCAACGCAGCACTCAGGAAAAGAATGAGTGAAATGAGAAGTGAGGGTATTGACCTATTGGCAGATTGCAAGTTATTTTTCCTCAATTGTTACTTCAAGCAGTTTATCGCCCGGTGGCGTATTCGCGCCGGGTTGTGCGTCGCGGGGAGCGAGCGATTCGAGTACATCCATACCGGTGAGCACTCGTCCAAAGATCGTGAATTTACCATCGAATTGCACGGCGGGCGCGTAAGTGATGAAGAATTGGCCTCCGCTGGTATCGGGTCCTGAGTTGACCATGGCAACCATGCCGGGACTTTCAAACGTCAGAGATGGAAGGATTTCCGTGATCAGATAATAGCCGGGGTTGCCTCTGCCTGTCCCGCTGGGGTCACCTGTTTGCGCGAAGAGTTTCGGGATGACACGATGAAATGTGATGTTATCGTACCAGCCGTTTTGAGCAAGAAAAATAAAAGAGTTCACGGTGTAAGGCGCTTTATCGGCCAGAAGTTCAATCACCACATCGCCTTTTTCTGTATGGAGTGTGGCAAGATATTGTTTGTTTGTTTTTACATTGAAGGGCGGGCAGGTTGTGAATTGGCGTTTACCAAGGATGATCAATTGGGCGATATCATTCAGGCTGGTGTAATCACGCGGACCCTGATACATATTTCCGTTGATTACAATGACGGGCGTGCCGGGTAGGTTGATCTTTGTTCCTGCGTCCCAGGCACTTTGGACTTTGGCGACGATATCTTCACGTGTCCGGTCGGATTTGAACCGCTCCACGTTCATTCCCAAAGCCGCAACCTGAGTGTTGACCCATTGGTTAAAATCCTCCACTGACATATTGACCCAGTTCGTTTGTTGCGCGAAGAGAAGATCGTGAAGTTCCCAAAATTTACCCTGCTCGCTCGCGGCTTCCACGGCGAGTGTGGCATAGGCGGATTTGTCATTCACAATGAATATGGGGAAAGGCCGGCTTACCAGGCGAATATTGTTGGGATTTTCTTCAAACAATTGTTTGGTCGCTTTTGCCAATTCAGAGGAGAGCGGGTCTTGATAGTCACTATAATCGATGATGGTGATGATAGCATCTTCCGGTCCACGGGTATGGTCTGCATTTGTAATGGGTGGGAAGATGGATGGTGTTTCAGATCCCGGTGTAGGTTCGGTGAGCAGGGTTTCACACGCGATCGGGGTGGGGATGATGATGTTTGTGGGTAGAACAAAATCAGTGGCAGGTATGGAGGTGTTCGTTGTTGAACAAGCAGTGATAATGGAAAGAAGAAAGAGGAAAAAGACGATTGTTTTGAATATTGAGGGTTTCATGGTTGTTATTGTTGAATGGCTTCCTGAAGTTGTTGGAATGAGGTCATCCAGCCGATGGTCTTGATGAAATCGGCGAGTGAGTCGCTTTGTTCGCGCAATGCGCGCACAGCCGGACCGACCGGGTCTTCGCCTGCCGCGCCGCCGGGCAGATCGGCATAGGCTCCGTGAAATGCAAAGTAGGCCTGGTTGAGTTTGCGAATCAAATATCCATTTTCCCAGAAGATCAAGCGGCGTTGTTCCATGTAGGCTTCAGCTTCCTCGATTTTGCCTTGAGCGAGGAGTTCATCTGCTTTGACGCGCGTCGTGTGCATTTCGGCGCGGAAGTCGAAGGGGGTGTCTTCGATGTATCCACTTGAGGGACGATAAGCTATATTGAATTGAAGCAGGTTCCGGCTTGAAGATGAAGCGAGCAATTCCGGGTAATATTTTTCCAGCACCAAATATCCCACTTCATCGCCGCTGATGCTGGCGGTCGTCTCGTTCATGGTGCGGGTTTCGGGCGTGGTGTCGTAGTTGAGGCCAAGCGGACGAATGTTCAAATAGTTGTGAGTCCATTCGTGGGCGATGACAGTGAGCATCCAGCGCAGGTCGGTGGTTTCCATCACCATGGTCGGGTAGACGCCGATGCCGCCAATTGGGACGATAAGCGTTGAAACGTTGAGGGAGCTGGCAACGTCATCTTCGAGTTTGATCTGCTGGTCGAGAGTCAATGACGGGAGGATGGAGATGTTGGTGGTTTGTTCAATATGTGCGCGGGGTGAAATGATGAGCGCAAGCGGTGTGGGGGAACTGCTGTACAGGAGAGGTGGCAGGGTTTGTCCGCCGGTGGTGAGACCGAGTTCGGCGAGCACATCATTGACCTGGTTTTGTAAAATGGATTCAGCGAAGGGTGCGAGCGCGGCTTGTCTTTCAACGAGTTCGTCACGTTGGGCGCGCAGATGTGCGCTGGTTGAATCTTTATCTGTAACGGCCGGGTCGGCAAAAATCTTCTCGATTTGAAATTCCGTTTGATTCAATTCGTCAGTTGTTCGCAGGTATTCGAAGACGATCTGTCTATTCGAGCCACGCTTGAAGATGTGGGGTGCATCGATCACGCTTTGATCTATTTTGCTCCAGATGGCATCCCAAACCCAGGTGGGGTAATCAAACTCGATGGCGCGGGTGTAACTGCGGGCTTGATCGATTTGACCTGTCAGGCGTGGTACATCACTTTGGATAAGCATGGCAAGGACAAGAATGGAAAAGACTTTATCAAATACCCATACTATTCTATGAAACATGTAGTGATTATAACCATAAACAAGTACTGCTCCATCGGATAGTGCCGATGGAGCAGTATGAAGTGCATATTTTTTATTCCCCTTCGGGTCTACATGGACCTCTGGCGAAAGTATTTTTAGCCGCAAATCTCACTGAGAATATAGGAAAAAACTACTTTTATCAGTGTCTTAAATTAATTTCCGATCATATCTATTTACTTTTCAGATATTCATCAATTGCCCAGGCGGCTTTTCGTCCGGCTACCATGGCAGTGACTACCAGGTCAGGTCCTGTTACACAATCGCCTCCTGAGAAGACACCCGGGCGGGATGTAGCGCCAGTCACTTTATCGGCTGTGACAAGACCCCAATCATGGATTTCAAGATTCGGCGTCGTTTTACCAATGATGGGATCGGGCCAATAGCCAAGCGCGAGAACGGCTGTATCACATGCTATGCTAAAGTTCGATCCCTCTATTGCGACCGGCTTGCGCCTGCCTTTTGCGTCGGGTTCACCCAGTTTCATTTCAAGACATTCCACTGCGGCAAGTCTTCCATTTTCGCCGGCGATGAATTTTACAGGTTGAGTCAGGAAGCGATATTTGGCGCCTTCCTCCCTGGCAAACTTGCGATCTTTTTTGCCGCCAGGCATTTCTTTCTCTGTGCGACGATAAAGACATGTCACCTCGTCGGAGCCAAGTCTTAACGACGTTCGTAAACAATCTGAGGCTGTGTCGCCGCCGCCAATGACGACAACGCGTTTGCCAATTTCAAGTGGTTTGTTCATGTCAGGCGGAAGGAGTTGCGGATCCACATTTCCGCGGATCAGGAAATCTGTCGCTTCGTAAACGCCGGGAAGGTCTGTTCCGGGTGTATCTTCCATCTTCGCGTCGATCTGAGATCCCACCCCGATGAAGACTGCATCAAAACCTTCGTTGAAAAGATCGTCAATGGTTTTATTTTTTCCGATATATGTATCGCCAACGAATTTGACACCTGCGCGTTCAAACTCTTCCCATTTTTCCAGCCACACATCTTTGGGAAGTTTGAAATTGGGAATTCCGTAGACCAACAGACCACCCGGCGTTGGCTTCGATTCAAAGATGGTTACTTCGTGTCCGCGCTGGACGAGTTGATCGGTACACCCCAAACCGGCAGGGCCAGCTCCGATGACAGCGACCCGTTTCCCAGTAGGTGGAGTGAGCGGAATAACGCGACCTTCATTGCGGCGTTTGTAATCCACGGTAAAGACCTCCAGTTCCCCGCACAGAACCGGTGTTTGTTGTTTGTTAAGTACACAGGAGCCCTGGCATAATGCCTCATGTGGACAAACGCGCCCGCAAATTTCAGGCAGTGAACTTGTCTGATGATAAAGGTTAGCGGCATCTGAAAAGCGTCCCAGTTCAATGAGCCACATTGCAGAAGGGATATCGTTATGGGTTGGGCAGGCTTTCATGCAGGGGGCAGGATCTGGGCAATGGATGCAGCGCGCCGCTTCCACCATGGCGCGCTCCGGGCTGAAATCTATAACCACATCTTCGAAATCGCAGGCTCGCAAATCGGGAGGCCGCAAGTCAAGATCGTAAAATGGCATATTGGCGCGGGCTTTGCGATCAATGGTCAGGTTTTCACTGGGTATAAACTGCATTAATGCCTCCGAGGCTGTAGGAACATGGATTTCATTATCATGATACCTAAACACAAAACATGTCCACAGGCGTAAATGTCACCAAACTGGACGACAATCGTCACATTTATTTACACATTAGATATTTGTAAGCCTTCCCGTGAAATTCACCGTCAATTCATATTTGTGGTGTAGAATTTCCTCACATTAAATGAAAATTTTATGGAGGATCAATGCGAGTCTTTGTCAAAAAATATAGGGGTTTACTAATCTTTTTACTGATCTGCGCGATTGCGGCTACTGCTTATGCGTTCATACAGAGAGGCGGTGGTGATACAGCGAGTCAATTCGAAACAGTCAAGATCAAGCGCGGCGATCTGGTCGCGACGATTGGTGCGACCGGTACTGTCCGCGCAAAACAATCTGCAGTTCTGGTCTGGCAGGCGGCTGGTACAGTGGATACAGTCAATGTGAATGTCGGCGATAATGTTCCGGCAGGTTTTGTCATGTCGTTTTTATCCAAGACTTCCATGCCACAAAGCATCATTATGGCTGAGGCTGATCTGGCCAGTGCTCAAATCGCCCTCGATGAATTGCTCAACTCTGATACAGCCCGCGCGCAATCTGTGATCAATCTGCGCGATGCGCAGGCGGCATATGATCGTGCTGTGAATTATCGCAAGGAACTTAATGGCAGGATCCATATCAAGGAGATCGTTTATAAAACGGTCGGTAATCAGCAATACCCTGTTTTAAAGGAATATCGGGGCTATGCGGATGAGACCACCAAAGCCAAAGCGGATGAGAATGTTGTGCTTACCAAGGCAAAACTGGATGATGCCCAACGCGAGTTTGACCGCCTGAATGCGGGGAACCTTGTCGAGATCGCCGCCGCCCAATCACGTGTGGATGCGGCTCTTGCCACCCTCAACATGGCGCGCGTCATCGCGCCTTTTCCTGGCATTGTGACGGAGTCTCATATCCTGCCGGGTGACCAGGTCGGCGCAGGTGCTACGGCATTCCGTCTGGATAATCTTTCCAGCTTGTATGTGGATGTGGAAGTTTCAGAAGTTGATATTAATAGCGTGGTTATTGGACAATCCACGACCCTTTCATTTGATGCCATCCTCAATAAAATTTATCACGGTGAAGTTGTCGAAGTTGCGAAGGTCGGTAACAATGTCGGTGGTGTTGTGAATTTTACAGTGACTGTCGAGTTAACTGATGCCGATGAGTTCGTAAAGCCAGGTATGACCGCCGCGGTGAATGTCGTGGTTCAAGAAGAAAATGACGTTTTATTGGTTCCCAACCGTGCGGTGCGCCTGCTGGATGCTGAACGCGTGGTGTATATGCTTGTTGACGGTCAGCCTAAAGCGGTCACGGTCCTGCTTGGTTCTTCGTCCGGCATTGATAGCGTACTTGTCGGTGGTGATGTCAAAGAAGGCGATTCGATCATTTTGAATCCACCCTCTGTTAATGGTGGTCCCTTCGGAGGTTGATATGGATTGGGTGATCGAAGCGCATGACCTGGTTAAAACTTATAAAATGGGCGAGTTTGATGTGCAGGCGCTGCGCGGTGTTTCATTTAAGATCAAACGCGGCGAAGTCGTTTCCATTATGGGACCTTCCGGTTCGGGTAAATCCACCATGATGAACACGCTGGGCTGTTTGGATAGACCAACTTCGGGGGAATATTTATTGGATGGCGAATCGGTCGCTCAAATGGATGATGATCAACTTGCCAGTGTTCGTAATCGTAAAGTTGGTTTTGTGTTCCAGAGCTTTAATCTGCTCTCGCGTTTGACTGCTTTGGGCAATGTTGAATTGCCTTTGCGTTACTCAGGTCAGACCGAAGGGCGTCGTGAGCGCGCCCGCGCTGCTCTTGAAGCCGTGGGACTGGGTGATCGTATGACACATCGTCCTTATGAGCTTTCAGGCGGTCAACAACAACGAGTGGCTGTTGCCCGTGCGATCGTAAATGACCCTGCCATGATCATGGCAGATGAGCCAACCGGGAATTTGGATTCCAAAGTTGGGAAAGAGATCATGAACCTATTGCTCAATCTCAATAAAGAACATGGCACAACCTTGATCATCGTTACGCATGATGCTGCGATCGCCGGGCAAACCCAGCGCGTGATCCGCTTAAGGGACGGCGAACTCGAGTTGGCTGGTGAAGAAAAGGAAGGGATGAAATAATGACCATTGGACAAGCCCTTCTGGAAGCCATTGAAAGTTTGAATGGCAATAAAATGCGCTCGGGTTTGACGGTGCTTGGCATTGTGATCGGCGTTGCGGCAGTGATCGCCATGCTGGCGGTCGGAAACGGAGCGCAGGCCTCCATCACAGGTTCCATTAGCAGTATCGGTACGAATTTATTGTTCGTGTTCAAAGGCAGTGCAGATGGTCCTCCTGGACCTGGCGACCGTAATGGCGGAAGCGGTAATAATGACCGCCCGCTTACACTTGCCGACGCCGAAGCAATCGCGGATCCTTTTGCCGCGCCTTCGGTGGAATCAGTAGCCCCTGTGATCCAGGGAAATGGAACACTGGCATTTGGCGGTGAAAATTCCACAACAACGATCACAGGTGTCACCCCTGATTATTCTGTAGTGCGTAATCTCGAACTTGCCGAGGGTGAATTTATCAATCAAGAGCACATGCTTGGACGTATGTCTGTCGTAGTTCTTGGACCTGAAGCCGCAGATGCAGTCCTTGGTCGGCATGACGGAATTATCGGCGAGACGATCCGCATTGAAGGCCAGCCATTCCGTGTCATTGGCGTTTTGGTTGGTAAAGGCGGCGGAGCATTTGGCAGTGAAGATGGTGACGCGTATATCCCGTTTACCACGGCGCAGGCGCGCCTTATTAAGCGCAGTTCGCGCGATGAAATCGATGTTCTTTATGTGCAAGCCGCCTCTGCTGAATCAGTGCCGCAAGCCTCGGATGAGATCGCCAACATTCTGCGCCAGCGCCATCGCACGCCGATAGGTGACGATGACTTTACTGTTTTTACACAACAGGATTTCCTGCAAACATTTGAAACGATCACAGGTGTTCTCACCATTTTCCTCGGCGGTATTGCTGGCATCTCCCTGTTGGTAGGCGGCATCGGCATTATGAATATCATGCTTGTGTCGGTCACAGAGCGAACCCGCGAGATCGGTCTGCGCAAGGCATTAGGCGCCCGCAAAAAAGATATTCTGCTTCAATTTCTTACCGAGTCATCCCTACTCAGTTTGATCGGGGGCATTATCGGCATACTATTCGGCTGGCTCATCGCTTTTGCGGTAGGCAAGATCGCCACTGCCACAGGTAATGATTTTTTACCGATTGTTGGCACAGATGCTATTCTGCTTTCGACAAGTTTCTCGGCGATCATTGGGTTATTTTTTGGAATTTACCCAGCCAGCCGCGCCGCAAATTTGGAACCTGTTGAAGCATTGCGTTACGAATGAAATTTGTAGGGGCGGGGCTACCCCGCCCCTACTCATGTTAAAATATCCCCATGACACAATATAAAATTCTCATTACAGACGGACTGGACGAAAGCGGACAGTCCATTTTACGGGCATCTGCAAACGTGGATGACCGCAACAATATTTCCGCGGATGATCTGCTGAAAGCGATTCCTGATTACGATGCACTCATCGTTCGCGGCCGGACCAAGGTAACTGCTTCCGTTATGGAAGCCGGGTCCAAACTGAAAGTGATCGGTCGCGCCGGCGTTGGCGTGGATAACATTGACCTCGAAGCCGCGAAGAAACATAATGTGACGGTGGTCAACGCGCCCATGTCCACTACGCTTGCTGTAGCCGAATTGACTTTCGGACTCATGCTCGCCCTCGCCCGCGAAATCCCGCGTGCCGATACCGGGATGAAGCAGGGCAAATGGCTCAAGAAGGAACTTGAAGGCGTGGAGCTAAATGGCAAGACGATTGGCATTATTGGCTACGGTCGAATTGGTATGGAGTTGGGCAAGCGTGCTTCGGCTTTTGGCATGAACGTTGTTGCCTACGACCCATTGATCTCGGAAAACGACATCAAGCAACGCGGCGCTGAACCTGTATCGATTCAAGATCTATACGCGTGGTCTGATTTCATTTCACTGCATTTGCCGCTCAACGTCCAAACTCGTGACATGATCGGTGCGCTGGCTTTTTCTGAAATGAAGGATGGCGTACGAATCGTGTGCGCGGCGCGCGGCGGCATCATTGATGAAACCGAGCTGGTGAAAGCGTTGAACAGCGGAAAGGTCGCAGGCGCCGCGCTGGATGTCTTTGGGCAGGAACCGCCTGTTTTGACAGAAGCAGTTTCCCATCCACGCGTGATCGCTACTCCACATGTTGGCGCGCAGACCGTTGAGGCGCAGTCCCGGGCATCCGAAGATATCGCCGCCGAAGTTTTATCCGCATTACAAAATAAACCCTTACGCTGGAAAGTATCGTAAATCGTATGCCATTGCGAGGCAGTGCTCTTGTGTCTGAAGCAATCTTCTGGTAGTTGGGAATTACTCGCCTGTACTTGCGTGCTGGTGCAAATGTCATCGCGACGAACGCGCCTCACAATGACATTTAACTGGAGAATCGATGAGTGAAAAACTGAAGCGGCTGAAAGCAGCTCTTGGTCTCTTGGTGAGTAGGATTTATCTCCAGTGCGACACACTCTTAATTTAACGATGAAATTCAGACTCCTCCTGCTCGCTGCTCTTCTTGGACTCTTAGCTGGTTGCGCCGCACCAGCTTCGAGTCCTGTTCCGACGGCTTATCCTCCTGAATACGTGCCGACCGTCATCGCGTTGACAGCCGCGTCAGCAAATGACGCTGGAACAGAAACTGCCATTGCGTTGAATCCGACCAGCGTGCCAACTGAAACCCTCAAGCCGACCAGAACGGCTCGACCTTCCCAAACACCCACACCGCTACCTACCAGCACCATCACATCGATTCCCGGGCATGATCCCGGTACAATTCAATTCATTTCACCGGGTCCCATGTCGAAATTGGTTTCACCGATCCAGTTTCGCGCCAATGTAATTACCGGTGAAAGTCAAAAAATTCAAGTGGATCTATATGGCGAAGATGGTCGCTTGTTGGCGCGCACGTTGCGGCAGGTGCTTAGTACTTCAAAAGGCGCATTCGTATCCTTCAAAATTCCATTTGAAACGCGCGCTGTGGCAGAGTTGGGTCGTATCACAGTCAGCATGGTCGATAGTGAAGGCAGAATAGAAGCGTTGAACTCCGTCCGTATTCTTTTGCTTTCAGCGGGTGTCAATGAGATCAACCCGCCGGGGAATCCATCTGAACCTGTCGGGGTGACAAGTCCTTTTGTTGAAGAACCAGTTTTCGGCGGAGTCTTGAACGTGGAGGGGGATATCTGGCCGTTTAGCGTTCAGCCTGTCATCCTGGAACTGGTAAGTCCTGAAGGAAGATCCATTGGCTTGCGCATCCTTACGGTGGACGATATCAATCCGCAATTGTTTGAAACGACCATTCCATACAAAGTGACCGAACCCATGCGGGCGCGTCTAACGATACGACAGGATGACGACCGTATGCCCGGGTTGTTCTTTGTATATAGCCAGGTTGTATTGCTCAATCCATAACCGTGATTGCTGAAGCATCGCGCAAAACAAATTGCGATGGTATAATTCGCACGCTTTCCCTACAAGGGGACTTTGCCAATCGGGGTGTGGCTCAGACCGGTAGAGCGCACGGTTCGGGTCCGTGAGGTCGAGAGTTCAAATCTCTCCACCCCGACAGAAGTTCACACGGATAGCCCAAAAAGCTAGCCGTGTGAACTGTAGTGAGCTAAAAACTAAATATCCGTGAGATTGCAGACCACATGGTTTGTTCTCGTTGGGTTGAAAAAAAACCGCTATCACGTACTCAGAATTCAATGACGTGATACCCGGAAATCAATTCAAGGAGAAGATCTCATGGTACAAAAGAAAAGCTCGATTACACTATCACAAGCCTTCGAGGGGATGATCTTAAGGAAGCAAGCTGAAGGCAAATCAGTCAATACAATCAACGACTATCGTAACTCCTTCCAAAAGCTGACTTTGTTTTTTAGTTCGGCTCCGGCGATTGATTCGATTTCAAAGTCAGATCTGGTTAGGTTTTTTGCCTGGTTATAGCAGGACTATGAGAGCGAACCAGATGGTGTTGCGCCAAGAGGGAAATTCAAACTATCACAAAAATCCATTTTGAATATTCATATTAATCTCTCCTCGCTTTGGCACTGGGCGGTGGAAGAGAAGTTGGTCAAAACCAACCTTCTTCGGGAGATCAAAGTTACGAAACCGTCCGCTCCTGTCATTGATCCAATCAGCCATGAACAGTGGGCAAAACTTTTGGCCGCCTGCGAGACCTCCCACAATTGGAAGACCAGGGTAGAGACTAAAACACACCGGCCGACATTTGATCGCGATCGTGCCATTTTGTTCACTCTCTTGGACACTGGCGCCCGAGCCAGTGAACTATGCAGCATACGGTTTCAAGATCTCAATCTTGCAAATAGAACCATCAAGCTTAGGGGAAAAGGCCCAGGTAGAGAACCCAAGGAACGGCTCGTATCCGTTGGTAAGGCTACCGCAGATGCTATTAACAAAACCTTGCGTCCTCGCCTTGGACAGATTCAGCCGACCAGCCCCTTGTTTGTGATCAGGCACAAATATGATAGTGACTTGCCGTTTACCCGAGATAATCTTGGCAACTTGTTGAAGCGCATTGGAGAGCGGGCCGGGGTGTCAAACGTTCATCCGCATCGGTTTCGCCATACGTTCGCGATCAATTATTTGCGTAATGGAGGAAATGTATTTGCCCTACAGGCCATGCTTGGACATACCACTCTGGACATGGTAAAGCGCTACCTGCAAATTGCACAGATCGATCTGGATCGGGAGCAGCAACGCGCAAGCCCGGTCGATAATTGGATTCGCTCAAGATAATAACGAAGGTGTCAAAGATTTAAGCCTCGAATTGGAAGAACCAAACGAGGCTTTTTATTTTAATCGGATGGGTTGAACTGAGATCACGTTAAGTACGGCAAAAAGAAAGTGTTCAAATGTTCTGTAGTTGAGGGGAACGGCAAAGCCACCGCGATTGTTACCTGACCATAATTTAACTCACCTTGACAGGTTGATTTTGCGGGCGAATATTTTTACTGGCGGGTGTGGTGCTTGAAATAGGGTCTCATCTGTCAATTTACTACTCCGGAAGCATGATTGTGCCGATACGGTCAAAATGCCCTTGTGCGTAAGTAGGTTTGCACGGTGCAGAAGGTACTCCCAGTGATTGTCATGTATCATGGTAATT
>Ga0137357_1000059_pt1 | contig 13309 bp, 9 predicted proteins | sample EasRivERMLT860_2_FD_104762 | JGI IMG/M metagenome (GOLD analysis project Ga0137357, IMG submission 104762) | Soil microbial communities from meander-bound floodplain in the East River, Colorado, USA - East River MetaG ERMLT860_2 | ecosystem: Environmental > Terrestrial > Soil > Floodplain ... | reverse complement strand
TTAAACGCTTTCTGGCTACTGCTCTCGTTCACTTACCTGCTTTCAATGCCATATTGTCTAACTTCAGGCTAAAGCCTGTTGTCATCCCGTTGTCCCAAAATTTAAATGTGTAAGGTAATCACTTCCATCCTTTGCTCTCTCTTCATGAATTTATGGTGATTAGACCAAACAGAAATAAGTCAATGTATTTATTATAAACAAAAACTCCGGGATTTTTGCGAAGCATCTCGGAGTTTTCTCTTCGTTCACCCCCAACGTTTATTATTCGCCTCTTTCAACCTCCAAAATGAGTCCCCGTTTCGCCGCGCAAGCCCTTCAACATATTATCGGGGTTGGTGACCAGCGCCTGCCTCCCGCCGCGTTCGAGAAAATACAATACAGCCTTGATCTTCGGTTCCATGCTGCCCTTGCCGAACTGCCCCTCGGCAAGATATTTTCTAGCGTCCTGAATTGAAAGTTTATCCAGCCATTGCACATCCGGCTTGTTGAAGTTGATGGCAACCTTTTCGACTTCGGTGGAGATCAGGAACATGTCCGCGTTGATGCTGGATGCAAACAGGGCGGACGCCAGGTCTTTATCAATGACCGCTTCGACGCCCTCGATCTCGCCTTTATCATTTTCGATGACGGGAATCCCGCCGCCTCCCACGGCGACAACTGTGAACCCCGCGCCAGCCAGCGACAGGATCGCGTCCTGTTGCAGAATCTTGACCGGGATGGGCGACGCGACGACGCGCCTCCAGCCGCGGCCTGCGTCCTCCATCACGGACCAGCCGTCGGCGTCGCGGTGTTGAAGCGCAGTCTTTTCATCCATGAACGAGCCGATGGGTTTGGTGGGATTCTTGAAGGCGGGATCATTTTTGTCAACAAGAGTCTCCGTGATAACAGTGGCTGATTGATTCGTCATCCCGCGCTTCTTGAATTCATTTTGCAGGGAAGTCTGAAACATATAGCCGATGGAGCCCTGCGTGTTCGAGCCTGCATAATCGAGAGGGATCGTGTGAACTTCACTAACGGATAACTCCGAACGTCGCAGGATGAATCCAACCTGCGGACCATTGCCATGTGTGACAATGACATCCCAGCCATTCTGGATCATGTCAACGACATGCGGCATGGTAATGCAGACCGCCGCATATTGATCGGACAAAGATTCCTTGCCCCGCTCGCGGATCAAAGCATTGCCTCCAACCGCGACCACAGCCAGTTTGCGTTTTTCCGCCATTGTGATTCTCCTAAAATTGATATGTCATTGCGAGTCACCGCTGGTCGAGTATCGAGACCAGCAATCACAGGCAAACTTGAAATTACTGGTCTCGATACGGGCTTCGCAACCTACGCTCAGCCCTACTCGACCAGCGCTACGTATCAAAGAGACATTATTTTTCAATCGCTCTGATCGCCTGTGTAAAACATTCCAACGGCGCGCGTGTAATGCCCGCGCCCACCTGACCGACTCCCGCGTCCTTGTGCGCGATGCCGGTATTGATCACCGGAGCAATTCCCGTATCCACGACTTTGCGCGCGTCGATGCCAGCGGGCGAACCGCTGAAGTTCAAGGGCGGAAGTGTGAAACCGCCATGCACTCCCAATGTGATGTGAAGCATCTCGCGCGTGTACGCAATCGCATCCTGCGGCGTGCCTCCAACAAACTGCACAATCGCGGGCGCGGCGCCCATGGCGAATCCGCCAATGCCAGCGGTCTCAGTGATGGCGCTGTCGCCAAGATCTGGCGCGGCGTCCGCTTGTGAATAGCCGGGGAAGAAGAGTCCATCCACCATCGGCGCGGGAGCCGTGAACCAGGCCGCGCCCGTGCCGCTCATGCGAATCCCAAAGTCCACGCCGTTGCGCGCCATTGCAGTGACGAGTGTGCTGTGTTCGACGCCATGCCCGGCATCCAGCATCGCTTTGCAACACGCCATCGAGATGTTGAGGAAGAAGTGATCATTGCCCGCGATGAATTCAAGAACTCCGGCAATATCAGCGTGTGACAGATCGGTTTTCAATAACGCCGGCGCGAGGCGCTTGAACAACAATGATGACGCCGCCGCGTTACGGTTATGACATTCATCGCCCATGTGCAACGCCTGCGCGATGATGGGACGCAATTCGACTCCGCCCAGGACTTTAACCGCCGCGTCCATGGCAGGACCCAAAACTGATCCCATCCATTTGAGTCTTTCCAACACCGACGCGTCGTTCGCGCCGAAACGCAATACCTTGCCAAGTCCCTCGTTCAAATTACTAAAGGATGTATTTCCGTGTTCTTTATTATTCACGATCCACACCGGCATGGATGGGCTGATGACTCCCGACATCGGTCCCACCGCTCCGAAGTGATGACAGGGCGTGAATGTTATTTTTCCACTTGAAGCAAGTTCACGCGCGCTTTCCTGATTCTCCGCCCAGCCTTCAAAAAGGATCGCGCCGATCACCGCGCCCTGCATCGGTCCGCACATGCGACTCCATTCAATGGGCGGACCCGCATGCAGTAAAGTTCGTTCACCAAGATTTGGAATTGCCTCACGCGCTTGAGCGACTCCCGTCAACACCGGCTGGGCAGACATAAAACGCTCCAGCGCAATTCGGTTCGCGGCTTCGACCTCAGGCTGGTTCACCAATCTGGCGAGCTGCGCGCCCGTATCTTTATCTCCCATCGCAGGCGGGCGCCAATCCAATTGCAGGGATTTTCCGCCTGTCTGCTGAATCGAGTCAGCAAAGGAGGATAATCCAACGTTGATTACTTGCAAATCCTGCTCGAATAATTTATTGACCATGAATTCTCCATTCAACTATGTCATTGCGAGGAGCCGCTGGTCGAGTAGTGGCGCCTCGCGCCACGTATCGAGACCGAGGCGACGAAGCAATCCCCTTCACGACGAGGACGCTTCGCGGCTTCACTTGTCCTTCGACCTTCGCCACCAACGAACGGTGGCTCCGCTCAGGACGGCTCGCAACGACATCACGATACAATCGCCGCGGCGAGGCGCGCAGCTTGCGCGTTGCTCTCAGCCAGAATGACCCCTGCCGCGCGCAACAACTCCTCCTGCCGACTCAAATTTTGCGGATCAGAATCCGTGCCACACACTGAACCAACAAAGATGATTTTTCGTTTTCCCTTCGCGGCAACTTTTTGTGCCTGTTGTATCGCGGGTACAAGTTCACCCGCAGGGTCCATGTTTGAGCCATAGCCAAGCACAATATCCAAGAGAATAACAGCCGTCCCAGGATCTTTTGCCTCTTGAATGATGCGTTCATTTCGCAAGCGGAAATCGATCATCGGGTGCGGGCGTCCCTGCGTGAACAGGTCATCGCCGAGATCAATTGCCATGTGTTCCTGGCTCTTCCACACATCCTTCAATGTATGCTCCTTCTTCAAAGGCGTGTTGGAATACACCGTGCCGAGTTTTTCACTTAACAACAATAACGTCTCATAACAGAACGTCCCACCGCTGAAGAGGCCGCGAATATATTTCTGGTTCGTCTTCAATTGCCGTTTGGATTTCCTGGCGATATTCGTCAATTCAGTCGAAAGTTTCCCGGTTGATTTTTTAACAGCCCTGCCCTTCGATAACGCCACTGCCGCAACTGCCGCGTCTTCCAACGTTTTAACTCCATGAATACTTTTGCTTGTAATGCTCGCCGGGTCCGCGCCGATAAAATCAACCACAACGGGCTTGCCGCTTTTATTTGCCTGCGCCAGCACGTTTTGCATTACGTCAGGAGACGGTGGCTTGGAAACCAACAAAATTATTTTTGTCGTCTTATCATTTGCCAGTGCATCGATGCCCTGCAACATCGTGATGCCGCCAACCTCCGATTTCAAGTCATGCCCGCCCGTGCCAAGCGCCTGCGAAACACCCGCGCCATAACGATCGATCAAACTCGTAACCTGTTGCAAGCCTGTGCCGGAGGCCGCGACGACTCCGATATCTCCGCGCCGCACCACGTTTGCAAATCCCAATGGGATGCCATTGATGATCGCGGTGCCACAATCGGGTCCCATCACAAGCAGGTTATGTTCACGCGCGTATTGCTTGAGCGGGATTTCCTCCTCCATGCTGACGTTGTCGCTGAACATCATCACATGCAGTCCAAGTTGCAATGCCTTGCGCGCCTCCGCCGCAGCGTATTCACCGGGCGTCGAGATGAGAACAAAATTTGCGGAGGACATGGACTCGAGTCCCATCTCGATACTGCGCGGCGGCACGCTTCGGACTCCGCCTTCGCCTGCCTCCGTTGATCTGGCTTTGAGCATGGCCTCCGCCTGATCCAGCGCCCCGCTCACTGACGCGTCATCCTTGCCTTCGACGACGATCATCAAGTCATTGGGACTCGGTGCGACGACTTTTGCCAGCAAACGGGCTTCCACCAGCAGGCTGATATTATTTTCGGTTGCCATCACTGCCGAGGCTTGATTGATACCATCCAGGACGCGCAGTTTTTCAGAGAACTGCATCAGCGAAACAGAATCGCGGTAAAGATTTTTGATCATGCGTTGTGCAGTTGCCATATCACTTCCTGTTTCCCCCTCTCCCTACGGGAGAGGATGGGGTGAGGGATAATTTCCTTGTTCCAAACAGCCAGCCCCATCAAAAGACCAGTCACCGAATCCATGCCCGATGAATGACCCACGCGCATGGCGTCTTTTAGCGCGGAGATCAGTTGTTCTTCTGCGCCGTCATTGATTGCATCCAGCAGTGCGCTCATGCTACTGGAGAATTGTCCATGAATTGCATGATGCAGATACGTGCGGCTGATCTCGTTGGTTTCTTTTGAGAGCAATGCCAATGATTCTCCGAATGTTTGAATAAATGCAAGTCTTTCCGGTTCGTTTTCTGCTGTACTGTACAGACCAGCCAGAAAGCCGATCAGTACATCATCACCTGACGGAGTCACACCGGGACCAAGCCCGATCATTTTTTGCGCGGCGTCTTTTGCAATCTGTGAGTCGAGTCGTTCAGCGGCGGCGATCAATTGCAGGACTGGTTGGGATAATTTTCTTGTGAGCAATGAACCTTGATCCGAATGTCCCGCTCTCTGCCCAAGGGGGGCATGAGGAGAGCGGGATTGAAATAAATCGTCAACGATAAGTTCGGTCCCTTTGAGTCTTTGTTGTTGATTGAGAGTCTGCCAAATGATCGACCAGGCTCCCCGTTCGATGGGCCGGGTCAGCGCGGGTATTCTGCCCTCCCAAATGGGCGCGCAACGCAGATCAATCGTTAGCGTGGAAGAGCCGAAGCGCAGGATCCCGCCCCGGCAGGCGGCACGCAGACCCACGTTCGCGATGAGCGAGGCTGAAGGGGTCAGGTAGGGAAGCGGAATCCTTTTATCCAGGCGAATCCCCTGCGGCAAATCATAATGATCCGATATGAGAATCGTGATCAATCTGCCTGCATGTGCAAGGCGCAGATTGAGGGACGAATCAAAGACGCTTTGAATCGTCGCATTGAAGTTGTCGCGCGGGACTGCTGAACCAATGGAGGCGGCGTGAAGTTGCATAATCTGAAGATACAGCCTGAGGCGGATATCACCCCAGGCTGTATTAAAGTTTAGTCTTCCAATTTCGGAGCGGGATCGTTCTTGGTGTAGTTCTTCATCACAACAAACAACACAGCCATCGCAAGATAGCCAACGACCGGACCCCAGGTGGCGTTGAAGGATGGATCGTTGAAGTTGAAGGGTCCGCTTGGGAAGAAGCGCAGTTGCGTGCTGTGGATGAAGCCGACCCACGCGCAAGCCGCGCCGAAGAGGGTGTAGCCGATGGCGCCTTTCCAGTTGCGGTCAATCACGAACGCGACGATCGCGCCGAGGATCATACCGACGAGGATCGAACCTGCGCCCAGAACAGTCATGCCGGCGTAGGATACACCCGCGCCTGCGAGAGTATCAACGCCAAGCGTGGCGGCGTTTGTGCCTGCCGCACCCAGAGCATTATTGACCTGAGTCGTAACGTAATCGGCGATCCATGGAATGATGGCGATGGCGACTGCCGGGGCATGACGCCGCGGGCTGGCATTGAAGGCTTGGGAGGTGATCAACATGCCGATGTAAACGAGGATCGGCAGGATCGCAACCACCGGGATGATCGCCGAGAGGATACCCAGTAATCCAAGCACGCCGAGCAGGAACATCGTCACGCCTGTAAGCCAGGAGTATCCGACGCGTGAGCCAACAGATTTCCAGCCGGGATGTCCGATGTAGATGAGGGTGGGAAAGGGTGAGCCGAACAGCGAGGCAATGGCGGTACCGCCAGCCGCGGCTAACATAGCCTCGCGGGTATTGTACGTGTCGCCGCCTGCGAGGGCAGACTCAACGTTGTTGAGCGATTCAAGGAACAGGTAGATCGCCAACGGGATGGCTGTTACAAGATACGGAGCAACGCGCGGCAAGCCTGCCAGCAATATCTGGATTTGAGGAAGGGGAATCGCGATGGACGCGTTTGCAACAGCTTCATTGAGAGTCCCGATCTTCATATATCCAGACGCCCAGCCAAAGAGGATACCAAGGATTACAGCCACGAGACCTGCTGGAATCTTGCCGGGGAATTGCACATTGGCAAGCCAGCCGACGAAGATGATGCCGAAGGACACCATGCTGAGCCATGCCACGTTCCAGGCACTGAAGGCCGCGCCCATCGCAATGTAAGTGATCGCCACACCGGCAAGCGTGCCAAGCATGGCAGCGCGCGGGGTCAGTCTTTGCATGGTGGGACCAACAAACGCGCCAATGGTCGCAACGATGGCATGGACGAAACACCATGCCACACCGACGCTCCAGATCAGGTCGAAGTCCGCGCCGCCAAGTTTGAGCGGCAACATGATGGCGAACGTGACGAGGAAGTAATGCGGGACGGAGATGCCATACGGCACCGCGGTCACATCATCACGACCCTCCTTCATTCCCAGTTTGTATGCCATGTAGGCAAAGTAAATATTGCCTACAGCCAGCGACAATACCAGCCCGGGGACGATCCTGCCGAACAGGATTTCTTTTGGGAAGCCGATGACGAACTGCATCAGGCTGACTGCCACCAATGTATTGGTAATACTGTTGGTGCACAAGCCGAAGAAGCCGTTCAGATCACCGGGGACCCACAATTTAGGCGAACTCATTGCTTTAGCCATTTTCTTCTCTCCTCTTGAAGATATAGAATTGATCTCACCCTGAACCCTGAATGGGGAGGGAGAAATTCCAATGAAATTAACCTGCCTCGGGGTTTACATTTTCGTCATAGGGCAGGTAACTGAAGCCGTAGCACAACGCCGCCATGAGCAGGTAACCAAGCGCGATCATGGGCGAGACGCCGAAGCCTACCTGGGATCCGTGAATGAATCCAAAATAGGAAAGTATCGCGCCAGCCAAAGCGTACGTGGCTGCCAGCTTGGGTTTGTGGTCGATCAGGAAAACGGCGATGGCGCCGATCACGAGTCCGCTGAGGATTGCTCCGCCGCCGAGGGTGGCGAGTCCGTTGTAAAGCACGCCATTGTTTGCCATGGAGTCAAGCAGGTCAGCAGCGTTCGCGCCTGCGGCTTGAAGTGCGCCGTCCACCTGTCCCTGTGCCCACGCCGCGAAGTGCGGGACAAGTGCCAGCACAACTGCCGGAGCATGTGATTTCGGAGTGGCTTGAAATGCCTGCGCGCCGATCAACGCGCCGATGTAAAGCAGGATGGGCAGGATTGCGACGAGTGGGATAATACTTAACAGAACCGGGATCACACCCAGAAGCGTAACGATCATAACCAGGACGCCGGTTGCCAGCGAATAGCCGGATCGCCCGCCGACAGCCTTCCAGCCGGGATGTCCGATGTAGACCGCGTTCGGGAAACAGGATCCAAGCAGGGTTCCGAGCACCGAGCCGATGCCATCCACGAGGACAACTTCGCGGACGTCGTATTCATCACCAGCCGCGGCTGCACTCTCGACGTTATCCATGGCTTCGATGAAATCATAGACACCGAATGGAATTGCGGTGACCAGCAGAGGCGCAATATTTTTGAAGCCGACGATGAGTTCGTTAATGGCAGGCAGAGGAAAGCCAGGTTGGACACTTGCCAGCGCGGCTTGCAAGCCTGCCATGTTCATATCACCCATGCCCCAGGCAATCGCAGTCCCTACAAGGATTGCCACAAGGCCCGTCGGGATGTTGAAGGGAAATTTTATGCCTGCGAACCATCCGCCGAAAACAATGGTCAGCCCGATCAAGCCGATCAACGGCGTCGTGAATATCAATTGAGCGGGACGCAGGGCAATAAAGGCGATGGAGACTCCAGCCAATGTGCCAAGCAGGGCGGCTCGCGGGGTGAGGCGTCGAATGAAAGGGGCAACAAACGCGCCGCTGATATTGATCAGGCCTTCAATGAAAGCCCAAGCCAACCCGACACTCCATGCCAATTTTGGGTCGCCGCTGGCGATCTTCACGGGCAACATGATGACCAGCACAACAATGAACATGTGCGGAACACTCGGTCCTGCCGGCATGGCAGTCACGTCTGTGCGTCCCGTTTTGAACGCGAGTCGGCGCGCCATGAAGAAGTAATAGAGATTACTGATGACGAGCATGAAACCGACCGCCGGAACAATACGCCCAAATACGATCTCAGGCGGCATCTGGATTACGCCTGTGAGCAGCCCGGAGAGCACCAGGAGATTGGTCAGGCTGTTTATGCCCAGACCAAAGAAGGCGTTTAGATCACCAGGCACCCAGATGGGTAATTTCATATCTTTCATATTTGCATTTGACATATTCATGCGTCCTTACTGGTGGGAAGGATGGAACCTGCAAAACGAATTTTTAGCTCCTTATTTCCTGGCAGCCTCTTCCAATCCTTTGATGACATTATCCGAATTGCTGACCCATCCGAAGATGCCGCCCTGGGCTTTGACCATTTCAAGCGCAACGCGTTTAAACTCAGGGAAGTAGGAAGCGGTGCAATCCTCCGGGACCAACGCATCGAAGCCGCGATCGTTCGCTTCACGCACCGTCGTATGGACACAGACTTCAGTGGTAACTCCACATACGATCAACGTTTTGATATTGCGATTCCTCAAGATGCCGAGCAGGTCTGTATCATAGAATGCCCCTTTGCCGGGTTTATCCACAACCGGCTCACCCTCGATTGGATACAGTTCCGGGATGATGTCGTGACCGATTTCGCCGCGCACCAGGATGCGACCCATCGGTCCTACGTCACCGATGCCTGTTTTCAGATGCCCGCGTTCCTTCTTGGCAGGTTGCAGATCGGAAAGATCCGGGCGATGTCCCTCGCGGGTGTGGATGACGAAGAGCCCGGCCTTCCGCGCGGTTTCCAGAACTTCCCTGCATGGCTCAATGGAACTGCGTAACAACGAAACATCATTTCCCAGCATCTCACCGAATCCGCCCGGCTCGACGAAATCGCGCTGCATGTCTATCATGACCAGCGCAGTCGTATCGAGATCAAATTCAAGTTCGTATGGTTCCGCTGTAAATTTTCCTTTTCGCATGGTCTGCTCCTTGTGTTGAAAAAAATAAAACGCCGGCTACATGCCCATATAGGCTTTTGCCAGCGCAGTTTTCACCGCTTGTTCGACGTTCTCGCGTCCGACCTGAATGTTCATTGCAAGAGCCTCGCGCGCACAATCCACATTTCCTTCCTTGATGCATTCCAGGATGCGGAGGTGTTGTTCGCAGGTCGCTTGCAAACGTTCCGTGGTTGTGATATCCATCATACGGATAAAATGCAGGCGTTCGTCAATGCCGCGCAGATGTTGTATAAGGGATTTATTATTTGTAAACCCCGCCAGGGTTTCATGGAACTCCTCGTCTTTTTGCGCGAACTCATTCACATTGTCAGGAATTTCATCCAGAATGGAATGCCAGACCGTATAGAGCCTTTGGCGTTCTGAATCAGGGATGCCCGTTTTCGTCAGCAACTCAACCACATGCAATTCCAGAGCCAGACGCACTTCATATAGTTCATGGATCTCGCGCATATCCGGCTGTTTGACAGTGTAGCCCTTGTGCGGTTCTTTGTCTACGAGTCCATTCTCGACCAACATCCGCAGCGCCTCGCGGACGGGACTGCGGCTGACACCGAATTCCTCGCACAGTCCCTCTTCCGTGAAACGGTAACCAGGGGGATAGTGCCAGCGAATGATGCGGTCCTTGAGGGCAACAAAGACATCGCCGCTAAGGTTGGGGGAGGCTTTACTCTTCATAGGACTTTAGTACTACCGCTATTGTATACAATATTGTATACCTGTCAAGGTTCGATTTGGCGAACAGAAGAATATTGTTGTCTAAATACTGGCGTAGATCGCAAATCTGTACCCTCGGGATGGACTCAAATTTCATATTCCTCTTCGTATAAAAACCACAGGAATGTTAGCGTGCATTACAGAGTGCCGCACGCATGTCAAACATGCGTAACCAAACTCGAAGTGGAAAAATCAACCTGCAATTTATTCCAAAAAGTTTGGTTGACCTCTTGCATAAGTAAACCATTCCTTAGCCACAGACTGCGCAAGCGCACTGAGATCTTTGACCCCGCACCTGCGTTCGGGGCAGGTGGAAAAACTCATTTTCTCTGTGGTCTCTGTGGCTAAGAGACTTTCGCAAGAGGTCTGGTAAATAATGAGACGAGGGTAAAATACCTTTATGCCCTCCATCCTCCCCATCCTGCGCGCCCGGCGTGAACGCCGACTCGCCAGACAACGCACGGACGCAGCGCGTACGCGTAATACCTTCCTCAGCGTGGGGATGATCATTTCATTGCTGGTCGCTGCGCTCATCATCACGAGCGCGTTTGCATACGTCAATCTCACGCGCGACCTGCCTTCGATGGAAATTCTTCCGCGTCTGCTCAATCCGCCCGATGGACTGCTCCTGCAACCCACGCGCATCTATGACCGCACGCGTGAGAATGTTTTATTCACCTTTGCGCCCAATGCTGCCGCGCGTCGCTATATTCCCATCAGCGATACGAATCCGCAATATCTACCCAAGTCATTGACCGATGCTGTCATCGCAAAATCCGATCCAGGTTTTTGGAAACATTCCGGCTACTCGATCGCAGACCTCACCAACCCCGATTCACATGTCACAATTGCACAAAGACTCGCGTTTAGTCTTCTGCTCTTCAACGAGCCGCCCTCATTGCAACGCGCCCTGCGAGAACGCATCCTTGCCGCGCAGATCACCGCGCATTTCGGGCGCACGCAAATCCTGGAGTGGTATCTCAACTCGGCGCATTTCGGTCGTTATGCCTTCGGCGCCGATGCCGCCGCGCAACTTTATTTCGGCAAGCCCGCCACGCAACTCAGCACCGCCGAGTCTGCGATCCTCGCGGGGGTCAGCGACTCACCGAGTCTGAATCCATACGACGCGCCGCAGACCGCCATCGAACGCGGACTTGAAACGATTCAATTAATGCAGACACAGGGACTCTTATCGGATCAAGCGACCGCCAACGCGCTGGGAGAATCGCCGTTATTCCAGACTCCGCTGCCTCCCAGGCCTCAGCCTGCCGCGGCTTTCGTCAACCTGCTGCTCTCCCAACTGGATGCGCGCTTCCGGCGCGCCCGCATCGAACACGGCGGATTAACAATTATTTCAACACTTGATTATGATGTGCAAAAACAATCGTCCTGCGTCACTGCATTTTATACCGCGCGGCTGGCGGGCCTGCCTGATCCGCTGGTGGAATGTGAAGCGTTGCGATTCCTGTCCGCATTGCCGCCGGGACTCACTGTCCCTGATTCATCTGCCAGCGCGCTCATCACTGACCCCAGGAATGGACAGATCCTGGCGGTGGTCGGTGAAACATTTCAGGCGCTGGAAACGCCGCTCGTTGGCGCGCACAGACCCGGGTCCGCGTTGGACGCGTTTGTCTATCTCACAGGATTCACGCGCGGTTTGAGTCCCGCGTCATTGGTGTGGGATATCCCCGGCAGGACCGATGTCCAAAATTTTGACGGGGCCTATCATGGTCCGATCCGTTTGCGGGTCGCGCTGGCGAATGATTACCCCGCGCCCGCCGCGCAAGTGCTGGCGCAAATGGGTGTTGAGAACGTGACGGAGATCGCGAGTTCGTTTGGCATTGCGCGTGACGCTGGCGCGGAACTATCGCTACTGCATGCCGCGGGCGCGTATGGGGTCTTCGCGGGACAAGGCGTTTATTTTGGGCAGACAGTCGCAGAAGACGCGTTCGTGCCCGTGACGATTTTGAAAGTGGAAGGCAACGATGGCAGTGTCTGGCTCGATTGGACAACGCCACAGGCGAAACCGGTGGTGACGCCCGGACTCGCATACTTAATGAATCATGCCTTGAGCGATGAGACCGCGCGCCTGGGCGCGCTGGCAAGTTCCAATGTGCTGGGGATCGATAGACCCACCGCAGTAAAGTTGGGGCAAACCGAAGATGCGCTCGATACATGGGCGATCGGTTATTCGCCCACGCGCGTTGTGGCGGTGTGGACCGGTGTGCGCGAGTCATCCATCCTGCAACTAGGACCAAGGGGAGTCTCGCCGCGCATCCCTGCGGTATTGTGGAATGCGTTGATGCAAATTGCTTCACAGGATCTGCCACGCGATGACTGGGGTGTTCCCGCAGAAGTTTCGGTGATCAATGTGTGTGATCCTTCCGGCATGTTGCCCACAGCGGATTGTCCGAATTTGGTGAGCGAAGTTTTCTTGAACGGCAATGAACCGCTTCAAGCCGATAACATGTATCGCAAATTCGCGGTCAACCGTGAGACAGGTTTGCTTGCGACCGTGTTCACATTGCCGCAGTTGATCGAAGAACGCGTGTATCTCGTTGTCCCGGTTGACGCGCGGGCATGGGCTGAAAGCGCGGGGCTGGAGATTCCACCGGCCGCGTATGATGTGATCCAGTCGCCGCAGATTAATCCTGATGTGAACATCACAGCTCCGGCTTTGTTCGCTGAAGTGGATGGGGATGTGCGTATCGCTGGCACAGCCGCAGGCAATGATTTTGTCTCGTATCGTGTGTTGATCGGGCAGGGGTTGAATCCGCAGGAATGGATCCAAATTGGTGAAGGCAATGCATCCGTGACCAATGGTCTGCTCGCCGGGTGGAACACAAATGGATTGAGCGGGTTGTATGCCATACAGTTACAGGTTGTGAGGAGCGATCAGCGTGTGGATAGTGCGGTGATACAGGTGACAGTGAATTAGTTGTTAGCCGTTAGCGGTTAGCAATTAGCGAAGAGCCAAACGCTAGCAAAAGAGGTGATGATGAAGGATTTTAGAAGTCTCAAAGTTTGGGAAAAGGCTCACGCGTTGACGTTGGCGATTTATAAATCAACA
>Ga0137357_1000053_pt1 | contig 13662 bp, 9 predicted proteins | sample EasRivERMLT860_2_FD_104762 | JGI IMG/M metagenome (GOLD analysis project Ga0137357, IMG submission 104762) | Soil microbial communities from meander-bound floodplain in the East River, Colorado, USA - East River MetaG ERMLT860_2 | ecosystem: Environmental > Terrestrial > Soil > Floodplain ... | reverse complement strand
GGCGCACAAGCCGTGCTTGAAACAGGTTCGTTTTCATGGCGAGCCGATTTGCCGCCCTCACTTGGGGGAACGAATACCGCGCCAAGCCCGACTGCACTTCTATTGGGCGCTCTTGCTGGTTGTGCAGTAGTATTTATACGTGACGCCTTAGCGCCTCAACTAGGTGTTCGCGTTGAGTCTGTTGAAGCCATCGTTCAATGCGAAGTAGATTTCAGAGGATGGGTAGGAATGGATGGGGCAATGCCAGACATTCAGAATATGCAAGTCACGATTCAAATTCAGTCGCCCGACAGTGAAGAGGATGTGAAAAAGTTGTATCAAGTTTGGCAAGAGCGATGTCCAATTTACTTGGCGTTAATCAAGCCTCTTCCAGTTAACACTATTCTCGAAATCAAGAAAACTTAAGTTTCTTTTTCCGTTAGCGTTCTGGTAGGCGCAAGGTTGCCCAACAAAGCGTGCACCTGACGTGTGGGATTCTGCGGCTTCGAGAATCATTTTTCTGGCTTCGGGTTTTTCCTGCTCTCAAACAGAGTCCACGCCCGCCCCAACGCCATGCTTCGCAAACGCAAGCCGTTGAGTAGGCGGCGTTCGTCCGCCGTACACCTGCACCAGCATGCAAGTGCAGGTGTCGAAACCAATGGGCGCAGACGAAGCGCTAGTTTCATACAAACACGCGCTTCGTCTGCATTCCTCGTTGTCGCTCGTCATTCCGCTCAGCGCGAAGAGTCTGTTGCAACACGCCAGATAGCATTCAGTGCTTCCAACCCGGTCATGCGGTGACGGAGACTCGCTTCCTCGTTCAGATAGATCGGTCCCTGTAACGGGCGGTCATCACGGGTGAAGAGTCCGCGATCGGGGAGGTTGGATAACGCCGCCCAAAAATTCCAGAGTGGCAGATCATATTCGGAGGCGAGCAGAGCCATGTCACGGTTGATCCGTTCATCCTTCTCGCGATTATCCGCTTTGGTGGCAAGGATCGGCACCACGCCAGCGTCCATCAACTGCGTGATGATCTTGCGCAAATATTCTGTGTTGCGCGATTCGAAATGCGTGCCCACTTGAATGATGACGAATGACGGACGGTGAGTCCGCAATTCACATTGCACGGGCGTTTCATCGAAGGTACAACCATATTCGCCGCGATGCCATTGCGTCCACAACAACGCACCGGGGGTTGTGCCATCTTGCGCAGTGGAACTCTCACGATTGAACGAACCGCGAAAGTTGGCAACGGTCTCGCGCAATTCAGGCGAAAGAGTTTCCATAGCAGATGGGTCTGTATCGAACACGCCCAAAAATTCAGCGGGGCGCGCCTGGCAATCGCCAAAGATCGAAAATGCATGCGGGTCATTACCGAGCGTTTGTCCATATTCATAAATCGCGCGAATGCTCGGGTCAACTTGCGGGATCACGGACCAACTCTTCCAATCGTTCGGGTCGAGCACCACCGGTGTTGGCATCAGTATTGGCGCTGAGGTTGAGGTGATTGAAGTCATCGGCTTCACCACGCGCGTTGCTGTTGGCGATGGGGTTTGAACAGGTGGAACTGTGCGCGTTGGCATCACACTCGGGCTGGGCACCGCCTCTGGCGTGCAAGCCATCATCAAAGCACATAACAATAAGATGCATAGGTTTTTCATTTCAATAAGTATATCTAAAAAACGAGTGGATGTTTTTATGCTAAACTTGCGCGCATGACATACCAGGGACTTCTCCACAAATACGGACAGCTACTCGACCTCCCGCCTCATACACGGACTGTGAGCCTGCTCGAGGGCAACACGCCTTTGATCAAAGCTGACAATTTAGCCCGCCAACTCGGCGGCGGCTTTGAACTCTTCATCAAATATGAGGGGCTCAATCCCACTGGCTCCTTCAAAGATCGCGGCATGACCGCGGCTGTCAGTGAAGCGCTGGGACGCAATGCAACGACTGTGATCTGCGCATCGACAGGCAACACGGCTGCATCTGCGGCAGCGTATGCGGCGCGTGCAGGGATGAAATCCATTGTGCTGATTCCGCAAGGCAAGGTCGCAGCCGGAAAACTGGCGGGCTCCGTTGCTTATGGCGCGCAGGTGATCCAAATTGACGGTTCGTTCGACGATGCATTGACCATGGTCGTGGCGATCACGAACAAGCATCCCATTTGTTTGGTGAACTCGATCAATCCATATCGCATTGAGGGACAAAAAACTTCGGCATTTGAAATTTGTGACACGCTTGAATCTGCACCGGATTGGTTATGTTTGCCGGTGGGTAATGCGGGTAATATCACGGCATATTGGGCTGGCTTCAAGCAATACAATGATTTGAAGTCAACCGGCTTGCCACAAGTGTTGGGCGTCCAAGCGGCGGGAGCAGCCCCACTGGTGTTGGGACATCCCGTGGATAACCCTGAAACGATCGCGACCGCGATCCGCATCGGCAAGCCTGCGCGCGGAGAGCAAGCCATTCAAGCCGCAGAAGAATCGAATGGACGCATTATCGCGGTGACCGACGATCAAATTCTAGATATGCAAAAGATGCTCGCAAAGCTGGAGGGAATCTGGGTTGAGCCCGCCTCCGCAACGGGACTTGCTGGTTTGGCAATCGAAATAGAAAGTGGAAAGTTGAAAGTGGCAGGCAAGCGTATCGTTGCCATCTGCACGGGTCATGGCATGAAAGATCCCGATATCATCACGAAGGATATGCAGAAGCCACAGATCGTGCCGCCGAAGTTGGATGCATTGGAAGAAATAATTTTAGGATAAATAATCTTTTACCACAAAGGACTCAAAGAGTAGGGCGGGGGCTCCCCGCCCAATGTTGAATCATAAATCCGGGGCGAGAGGACCTCGCCCCTACGAATCAATTATGAAAATTCTCGTCAAAGTCCCTGCTACCTCTGCCAACCTCGGGCCGGGATTCGATTCCCTGGGTCTGGCGTTGGATCTGTGGAATGAGACGGTCGTCACATTGGCGATCGAGTTTTCAGTGCGGGTTAAGGGCGAGGGTGAGGATAAACTTTCAACTGGGCAAAATAATCTCATCGTCCGCGCGGCGCAGAAACTGGCGGAACGTGCGGGACGTTCACTGCCCACCTTCCACGCGGACTGTGTCAATCAGATTCCATTATCTTCGGGGTTGGGGTCATCGGCGGCGGCTACGTTGACAGGATTGCTCGCAGGAAATGCGTTGTTGGGTAACCCGTTCTTGCGTAAGGAAATTCTTGCGATTGCCACCGAGATGGAGGGACACCCAGATAACGTCGCACCGGCGTTGATGGGCGGATTGGTCGTCTCGACGATTGAGAATGAAAAAGTAATCGCGCGTCAAATTCCTACAGCGTCACCGATGCATGTCACATTCGTATTACCTGATTTTCATCTCCCCACTAAAGAAGCGCGCGCGGCATTGCCTGAAAAAGTTTCGATGAAAGATGCAGTCCATAATATCAGCCGCGCCGTATTGGTGACCGAAGCCTTCCGCAACGGGGACTTGGACTTGCTCGGCAAAGCCATGACCGACACATTGCATCAACCGTATCGTCTGCCGTTGATTCCGGGAGCACAGTCTGCGATGGAGGCGGCGAAAGAGGCTGGCGCAAACGCTGTGGCGCTATCGGGAGCAGGTCCCAGCTTGATCGCATTTTCCTCGAAAGCCGAAGCAGGAATCGGTGAGTCCATGAAGCGTGCGTTCGAGGCGGCGGGACTCACAGCTAGAATATTTAATTTGGGGGTATCGAGTTTCGGTGCTGAAATTCAAATGTGATGTTTTGACCATTCGCGCGCAAACTTCAAAATCCGCGGGCGGATGTAATACGCAAATGGATCGGCGACCGAACGGCGTTCAGCAATCAATTGCATCGCGGCTTGCGGATCAAAGCCTTGCGCGATGAGAATGCACGCGCCCATCGCCACGCCGCGGTGACGTCCGTAGGCACAATGAGTGTAGACCTTGCCACCGGCATGGATCGTTTCGAGCGCGGCTTGCGCACCACGCATTAATTTTGGAATCGAGATCGGGAAGAAGGGGCTATCAAAGGAGCGCAGCCACAAGGTACGGATGGGGATTTGATGTGGATCAGGCTTGGGACCGAGTGAGAAACGCATATTGATAATCAGTCGCACGCCAAGTTCGCGCAACTGATCGTAGTGATTCACGGTGGGCATACTGCCAATGAAGAGATCATCGGTGATCTTTGAGAAGTGCATGTGCAGAATCGTATCACAAAAATAATCAGACGGCTTTTTGTGATCTGATTATTTTTTACGGTACTCAAAGTATCTTTGCCAAAGACTGTAGATGTGGTTTGGCAAGTTCAACAACTCAATCTCCCGCTCAATTTCATCTAAATCAAGTTTACCAATATCTTCTGCCAAACCATAAAAAAGTGTTTGCCGCAACAGCCAGCACCGTTGAAATGGATCACGAATGTCAATCGTATCCGTGCTCCAGACAATATAAGGAATTTTTATTCGATCAAGCAACCAAGTCAAAGATTATTACATGCACAGACTTGTAGAAAAACTGAAAATGCAAATTGAGAAAGAACAAGACTATTTGACTCGCATCTACCGATATATTAAATCTCGCAAGATTAAGAAGTAACGTACATCTCGGTTTTGATATGTACGAGGTTAACAATGTTACTAGTTTATTTTCACCACATCGGAAAACCGATCAAACTGGTCACCCACATAAAGAACGACTCATGCACCTGCAGAAAGATCAACGCGAACACAACGCCAACCAGCGCGCCTGCCACTACATCTGAAACATAATGCACGCCCATCGCCACGCGCGCCAGCGCCACCAACGGCGCCCAGATCCATAGAACGAGCGCGAACCATGCCGGAGCCAAACCCGAGGCGATGACTGCGATCAAAAAGGACCGCGCCGCATGACCGGATGGAAATGAATGCGGATCGGTGTTGCGATAGATACCGCCCCACTCGCCTTCGGGACGCTTCCTCCGCACGAGGAATTTGATACTCAGCACCCAAACTGCCAGCACACTGATGCCGACCAACTCCACAACCTCCCATTTCCGCCAGAGCGAGTTGCTGAATAACCACGCGATCATTAATGCCGCAGCCCAAATCCACGAGTCACCGGAATGGGCAAGGAATGCCGCCATAGCGCGCAATGCGCCTGGCTTCTCAGCCACGCGCATTTGCTCGGAGAGTTTTGCATCCAATTCAAGGATGGAACGAAAGTTCATTTTGTTTTCGGTTTCGGTTTGACCAGTGTCCGGGCGGCGGCTAATGCTGCAACCTTTTTTACGCCGCTTGAACTTTTGGGAGCGGGCTTTTCGCTTTTCGCTTCAGCATTCTGCGCTTTGACATGTAGGTTCGCCTGACGCTTCGCTGCCGCAGCCGATTTGCGCTGTTGCTTCACCAGATCTTCGCGCAGCATTTCGAGTTGATGCGGTTTGTCCACATCCATGCAGGGTTCGGCGTAAGGGAATTGAATCGCGCGGCCCTTGATACCGATGCGCTTCGAAACTTTGGCGACCAGATCGTCCAGCGTGATGCTCCGGGTAAGAATCTGGAAGAAAATTCCCAAACCAATGATGCTGGCTTGCTTCAATGGACTCTTGCGATTGCCGATCAACTGTTCCCACATATCGAGATGTTCGGTCGCCATGCTCACATGCGAGACGTGCATGTCTGCGCCGCACAATTCCATATCTTTGAGTTTGGTATAGGTGCGCTTGGAACCAGGGAAGCGCACTTCCATCACTTCCTTGTTGCAGACGCCGTAGTACATATCGTCTCTTGTTTCCTGGGATTTTTCGACCAACCAATCCACCATCTCGGGTTTGATCGTCGGAATATCAGAGGAAACGACTAGCACGTATTTATTCTTCTTATCCAACTCAAGCGATTTATGGACGCCTGCGACAATATTCGAAAGCATACGTCCCTGATTGGAAATGAAGTGTAACGGCTTCTTACAAGTGACATTGCTCTTCGGTGATAAGCCAATGATGATGACATTCTCTACATGTTTGGCGTCACCCAGCGCATCCAACACCCATTGGATCATGGGCTGACCGGCAAGATCAACCAGCGCTTTCGAGTCGCCATACGAGTAGGTGTACAGCGGGTCTTCAGGTTGTGGTATTCCACCTGCGGTTACGATTGCATCCATAGAGTCTCCTTATTATGTCATTGCGAGTCTTCGAGAAGCAATCCCCTCATGGAGTTGGAGATTGCTTCGGGCAAAGAACACACCTGCCCTGGCGGGCGGTGCCAGGGAGAGCGCCTCGCAATGACAGGTTAATTCAATTCCTGCAGTTGCGGTTCAAAACCAAGTTTATCAAGCAGTTCGGTTAATTCGGGCCAGGTGAGCCGACGGTTCTTGCCAGCGATGGCAACCAGCGCGGCTTCCATCATGTTCGTGCCGAAGGAGCGGCCATCCAATACCGGCGTGGTCGTGATGAGATACTTGACGCCGCATTTTCTGAGTAACGCCACATCGTCAGGAGTTGTGGTGTTGGTGACAACAATCTTGCCTTGCATATCGTCGGGCATGTAACGCTTGATGTAATTGAAGTCTCCGGCAATAACAGTAGCTTCTTTGAAATATTTAGGATATTTGGGCTTGCGCTCTTCCTGCTTTTCACCAACCGGGTAAATCCAATGAAAGGGCAGGCGCAGGGCAATCGGCATCAACAATGCAGACACGAATTTGATTTGTTTAGCGGTGTGTAAGGGAATGGGCATGTCCAATGAAAACAGAAAATCTCCAAACGTACACTTAAACCCCGCCTCCAAAAAGGAGCTTGTCAATCCCCAGCGGTCAGAGCCGGTCATGATAAGAGCTGTCTTACCCATCTTATTGATGTAATCACCAAGCTTTTCGATGATGAACGGCGCGGCTTTCTTTTCAAGGGTGTTCCTCAGACCAGAACCATCTACAACCGGGGTTTTCTTGATGAAGCGTACCATCGGCTTCACAGAATGGAATATATATTCTTTCCCGTCCACCAGCACGCTCAAATCTCCGCCACCTACGCCGAAGGCATCCACGGTGCCATCGAGTTCTTTGAATTTCAAGGCGGCGGCTTCCATATCGCCATTCGTGCCAATGCGTTCAATGCTGACTTTTTCGCCAAGCAAGGTTATTTCCACGGCCTTGTCACGCTTGTTTGATCCAATACTAATACTGACTGCTCTTTTCATATCGTCCTCCTCAAGTGAGATAAGATATTATATAACGGAATCAGGTTTCGGCTGAGAGGGAAGCGTGAAGAGGAATGTGGATCCCATTCCCGCTTCGGACTCCACCCAAATCCTGCCGCCGTGAAATTCGACGATCCGTTTTACGAGCGCAAGTCCAATGCCCGTGCCTTCACTGCGCGCATCGAGTTTGTTGAACAAGCCAAAGACGCGCTCACGATATTCGGGCGCGATGCCCATCCCATTATCTTTGACGTAAAAGAGCGGTTTGCCATCTTCTTCGCCACGCTGACCGATTTCGATGCGCGGGCTGGATTGATTGTCCATATATTTGATGGCGTTATCGAGCAGGTTTTGTAGAACCTCTATCAGACGCCGACGATCTCCATGCACAAGAGGCAGGTTTGGTTGTAGTTCGAGCGTGACCGCTACGCGGCATTCCTGAATGCGATCAGCCACTAATCCAATTGCTTCACGCGTCAGTTCTTCAAAAGGCACGGTCTCCGATGGGTTGATGAAACGCCCGATGCGCGAAAGTTCCAGCACATCACTTAAGAGTTGACTCATTTTATCCACCGCGTTGGAAATGCGCTGTGTGTCGGCTTTGAGTCGTTCCACGTTGCCTGTTGCCGCATCCCGTTCGAGATAACCCAGAAAGCCCTTCATCGTAACCAGTGGAGATTTGAGATCATGCGAAACGATGTAGATGAAACTTTCCAGTTCGGCGTTCTTGTTCGTCAATTCTTCGATTAATTTTTTACGCTCAGCCAGTTCGGATTGCAGGCCCGCAAATAAACGCGCGTTTTCGAGCGCAATCGCCACCTGATTGGCAAATGTTAAAGCCAGTTCGGCATGATGCGGAGTAAACTGGTTTTTACTGCGGCCATCAAGGGCAATCAAGCCGATGGTTTTTTCCCGCACCTTCAGCGGGATGCCCAGCCAGGTGTGTATGTAGTTATGCGGGGGGTTTCGAAAACCTGCGAATTCCAATTGAACATCGTCATATAGAATGTAAGCATGCCTGCCTTCAAGCAATGGGAAAGCGGAATTGTTTTCATTGATAACAACGCCCTCTTCGGGAATCGATAGTTCGTCTGGAAGACCCTGGCCGCCTATGATTTTCTGCACATTGCCTTCCACTTTCCAAACAGATGCGCTGTCAAATGGAACAACGCGCCTGATTTGATCGAGGATGCGCGCAACGATTTCAGTCAGATCAAGCGTGCCAACGACGATTGCAATGCCCTCGCGCAAAGTCTCTGACTCGGCATTTCTGACTTCCAACTCAGTGATCAGTTTTTCGCGTTCTGCCTGAGCGCGCTTGCGTTCAGTGATATCAATCATGGTCGCCACGATACAGGCTTCGCCGTCAATTTCGATCGTCTCCATGGAAATCAGCGCGTCGACAAGTCTGCCTGATTTCGCCCGCGCCTGAACTTCGACACTGTATAAACTTCCCTGCTTAAGAAATTGCTGTATAAGTTTGCGGCGTTCATCAGGACCGATAACGTTCAACTCAATAGACGTGTGTCCAACGATCTCAGCGCGGGTGTATTCCAACATCCGCAGATAACCTTCATTGACATCAATGTACACTCCATCGGCAACGCGGCTGATCGTCATCCCGGCGGGTCCTACGCGGAACGCCTTGGAGAATTTTTCTTCCGATTGCCGCAGGGCTTTCTCCGCGCGTTTGATCTCGGTCAGATCGGTGATGGAGGCAATCGTTCCCGCGAACTCCCCATCTTTTAGACGAGGCGTGCCTGTGATCAAAACGGGAACAGTACTCCCATCACTGCGTGTGATTTGATTTTCATAGGTTGTAGTTTTACCTTCCTGGCGGGCAATACGAGCTTGCTCCAACGTTGCTTGATCTGTTTGAAGAGTAATATCTTGCGGGCGTTTGCCAATCAATTCCAGCGGTTCATAACCAATAAAACGCGCATAAGCTGGGTTGACAAGCACAAAGCGTCCGTCTTCATCGGTTACGGTCAAGCCATGTCCCATGGCGTTGATGATCTGCAACGCAAAGTCGCGCTCGTCCTGTAATTCATGCTCAAGCCGTTTGCTTTCGTTAATATCCACATCCATACAGACAAAACCGATCTGTTCATCATTCATGGGAATGCCGAATGTGGTGGCTAACACCCAGCCAGTACTGCCGTCCTTGCGACGAACCTGCGCCTCGTAGGGACCGAACGGTTTTCCAGTCTCCTGGATTTCAGCAAGGATGCGCATGAATTCCGCCTGTTCCTCGGGCGTGTGGATAAGTTGGTTCAGTGTCTTGCCGATCGCATCCACGGACTTCCAACCATACATCGACTCGGATGCCGGATTCCAATATAGGATTTTGCCGCCTTTGTCATACCATTGGACGGCCACATTAGGGGTATTATCCAGGTTTGCAAGAAGTTGCGCCTTACTTAAACTCAGCTCATCTTTTGCCTGCTTGCGCGCCGCGAATTCCTGGGCGTTGCGGATGGCTACAGCAATTTGCGCAGCCAATATGGTTTGAACACTTACGTCTTGCTGGGTGAAGTGGTTCACTTCGTCTGATTGGATATCGAACACGCCCAACAATTGGCCGCCGACGATGAGCGGCATAGCCAATTCGGAGCGTGTGTCTGGCAGGAGCAAGTTCGGTAGAAAATCTGGAGCCTGAGTAACGTCGTTGATAATTACACCCTGTTTTTCGCGGGCGGCGCGCGCCACCAGCGATCGCGCGCGGTTAAGTGGGATGCTGTGATTTTTCGCCACCATTTGGAGTCCAATTTCGCCAGCCCCGGCAGTTAGCATCAGTGCATCGCCGGCATCATTAAGCAGGTAGATATGGGCGTGATAGAGATTGAACTGTTCTTTGGTGAGATTCACTACTTCCAATAAGAGTTTCTCCAGATCCAGCACAGCAGATATCACTAAACTTATACGCGCCACTGTAGCCAACTGGGCGGCATGCTTGGCTACGGTATCTTCTGCCTGCTTGCGCACGGAGATATCGCGCGGAATGCCGAAAATTCCGATGATACGATCCTGCACGTCACGTAGACGAGAAGTGACTGTTTTCTTTTTCATCGGGATTCTCCTTTGCCTGGCAACGTAAAGAGGAACGTGGAACCCTGCCCCAATTCACTCTCCACCCAGATCCTGCCGCCATGCACTTCGATAATTCTCTTGACTAGTGCAAGCCCAACTCCGGTGCCTTCAGATTTCGCATCCAGTTTGTTGAAGAGGCCAAAGATGCGTTCATGATATTCAGGCGCGACACCCATGCCATTGTCTTTGACATAGAAGACCGGCATGCCGTGCTCTGCGCCACGTTGACCGATCTCAACGCGCGGTTCGGGTTGAGCGCCCATATACTTCGCCGCGTTATCAAGCAGGTTTTGCATTACCTCCACCAGACGCGGTTTATCGCCATAAATAGCAGAGAGATTAGATTGAATATGAACGCTGACATTACGCTCATTCAGGCGACCCTGCACGATCTCGAGGGCTTCACGCACCAGTCCATCAAACGAAGCGACGTGTGGGGCGTTCATGATGCGGCCGATGCGCGAGAGTTCGAGCAGTTCATTGAGCAGTCTCTGCATTTTGTTGACCGCTTCCTGAATCCGGTGGGTATCTTTTTTGAGACGCTCCATGTTGCCCGATGCGGCATCCTGTTCGAGATAGCCAAGGAAGCCGTTGATAGTGACAAGTGGAGACTTGAGGTCATGCGAAACAGTGTAGGTGAAACGTTCCAGTTCAGTGTTTTTTGATTCGAGATCGCCAATGAGTTTCTCACGCTCCATTTCCGCCTGTTTGCGCGGCGTCACATCCTCCACAGTGCCTTCATAATACAGGACCTTGCCATTTTCATCGCGAACAGCCTGGGCTGTCATGGACGACCAGAACGTGGATCCGTCCTTGCGATAATCCAATGATTCGTATCCAGCAACACGCTCGCCAGAAGACAGGCGCTGACGCACTTCATTCCTTTGCTCGGCATCCACATAAATTTGGGAGGAAATATCATTCACGCTCTGAAGCATATCCTCAGGAGAATCATAGCCATAGATGCGCGCCATTGCCGGGTTCACAGTAATAAAGCGACCCTCATCCGCGCTTTGAAATATTCCATCAATCGAATTGTTGAAAATACTGCGGTAATTTTCCTCTGCCAGTTTGCGTTCAGCCAATTCACTTTGCAACGCGGCTTCATCCATCTGGCGTTTGATGGCGGCGCCCAGCACGTTTGCCGCCACCCTGATCACATCCACTTCCATGGTGGTCCACTCGCGTTCATTTACCATTTCATCGAAACCGAGCGTACCCCATTGCCTGCCATCGACCACGATCCGCATTTCAAGCAGGGCTTTGATGCCGGTTACGTCCATCCATATTTTTTCTTCTCCCGATTCCAGAAAATACGAAGTGCCGCCTGCGAACGGCTCGCCGCTATCCAAAATCTCATAATACCGCTTGAACTCTACATCATGTACAGGTGAATTTTGATAGGCGAGGTTATCCATATCAGATACTTGACCCGGAGCTGTCCACTCATGGCTCAGGGAATTTAACAACACGCCCTCCGCGCCTAAATGTTTTTCAAACAAATACGCGTGTGAAGCATTGAATTCCTTACCAAGCCTTTCAAGAACCGTATTGATGTTTATCCGCCAATCAGGCGTTTTCAAAAATTGTTCTGCGGCAAAAGTCACAGCCTCAAGGATCGATTCGCGTTTGCGTAAATTCACTTCGGTCAACTTGCGATCCGTGATATCCTGCAAAATGCCAATGGAAGCATAGGGCGTACTTCCATCATCAAGTAATTCAATGGCGCTATCAGTCAGCCATCGCTCTTCCCCATTTCTAACGCGCATGTGCATGTCTGATCTCCATTTTTTGAACTTCCCTTTCCACGGGGAATCCACAGCGTCACCAATACTTAACTCCACCCCTTTAGTCGTTATAATATCCTCAAGGATCAGGCTGCCCCATAATTCCACAGTAACCTCTTCCGGTTTATACCCAATGATTTTCTCGATCCCATCGCCCATAAAGGTATAGCGATTTAGAACATAATCGCGATAATACGGAACAGTGCCCGCCACTTCGATTGCCTGACGATAAATCCGTTCCGACTCACGAACGGCTGATTCGGCTTTCTGACGCTGGATCGCCGCGCTGAGGATTCCGGTTGCGATCCTCAATGCATCCACCTCCGCCGAACTCCAATCGCGTTCGACGACCATATCATCAAAGCCAATCGTCCCCCACCAGGCTCCATCTACAAACAACGGCACTTCCAACATTGCCTTAACGCCAAGTTCGATCAGGCGTTCCTTTTCAAAATCAGGGAAGCTGGTTGTATTGCCAACAAAGGCTTCACCCTTTCTTAATTTATCGTCAGTGCTACCCACACCTTCTTGAATAATATGAGCGCTTTGATAATACGGGTTATCCAAATCACTGGCAAAACCCGGCGCAGTCCACTCATAGGTTAACGATGCAACTTCAACGCCGCTCTCTCCAACATGATGTTCAAAAAGATAGGCATGTGTGGCAGAAATGGTTTTGCCTAAATGCTCCAACACTGTGTTGATATTCAAACGCCAATCCGCTGATTTCAAAAACTGTTCAGCCGCAAAAGTAACCGCTTCCAGAATCGCTTCACGCTGGCGCAGACTCGCTTCGATCAACTTGCGCTCCGTAATATCCTGGAGGATGCCGATCGAGCCATGCGATATTTTGTTCTCATCCAATAACTCAATCGACCTGTCCGTCAGCCAGCGGACCTGACCATCCCGCCTGATGATCTTTTGATCACATTTCCATGTTTTTAATTTCCCCTGCCTTACAAGCTGAATAGCTTCAGCCACACTTAACCCTGCTGCCTCACCCAGCAAGACAGTTTCCTGAACAATATCCGACCACTTTGGCGGACTTATTTCCTCAGGGCCATAACCAACCATTTCGCGGATACCCTCCCCCATGAAGAGATAGCTATTACTCTTATAATCCTGATAATATGGGACAGCGTCCGCCGCCTCAATTGCCTGACGATAGATCCGTTCAGACTCACGGACAGCTGTTTCGGCTTCCTGACGCTGGACCGCCGCACTGAGCACGCCCGCCGCGATCTTCAAAGCATCCACTTCGGCATTGCTCCATGTCCGTTCCTGTTCGAAATCATCGAAACCGATCGCGCCCCATTCCCGCTCATTGACAAAGATCGGCACTTCCAAAATGGATTTCACGCCCAACTCTGCCATGCTCACTTTTTCAATGGGGTTGAATGTGGATGAGTTCCCAGTCCGCACCTCCCCGCGCCGCAACGCTTCCACCTGCTCTTCAAAGCCTTTCTGCTCAATCTTCGAACCCTGAAAATATTCACCATCGAGATCACTCGGGTAGCCCGGCGCAGTCCACTCATAACGCATGGAAGTCATCGCTTCGCCCTGTGAATTTAGATGATCTTCAAAAAGATATGCATGGGTTACTTTGAGCGTTTTCC
>Ga0137357_1000048_pt1 | contig 13977 bp, 11 predicted proteins | sample EasRivERMLT860_2_FD_104762 | JGI IMG/M metagenome (GOLD analysis project Ga0137357, IMG submission 104762) | Soil microbial communities from meander-bound floodplain in the East River, Colorado, USA - East River MetaG ERMLT860_2 | ecosystem: Environmental > Terrestrial > Soil > Floodplain ... | reverse complement strand
GTCCACATTCGTCTCTACTTTGCCATACAAATGCGGCAAGCCATTAAAGCGCAGCAACTCCACCATCTTTGCATCGATCATGACCATGCGCAGATCTTCCGGCGAATTATTCATCGCCAGGCTGACAGCCAGCGAAGTGATACATATAGACTTACCCGAGCCTGTAGCGCCCGCGATCAACAAGTGCGGCATACGGGCGAGATCAGCCACCAACGGCTGGCCGGAAACATCGCGTCCCAGCGCCAATGCCAACGGCGTGCCGATCTTGTGAAAGGCTTCGGTTTCCAATAATGCACGCAGACGTACATTCGATTGATGCGTATTAGGAACTTCAATGCCCACGTACGGCTTACCCGGCACAGGCGCTTCGATACGAATGCGTTGCGCAGAAAGCGCCAATGTCAAATCTTTTTGGAGGGAGGCGATCTGGGCAACACGGACTTTGATCTGTTGCGCTTCTTCTTCGGTTGTCGCGCCCTGTTTTTTCATAAAGCCGGGTTGCACAGCAAATTGCGTCACAGTGGGACCAATGCGGAATCCAACCACGGTTGAGACAATCCCAAACTCAGCCAATGTTTTTTCGATCATACCCGCGGTTTGATTGATCGTGCGTTCATCGGGACGGGCGTTTTGATCTGCCAATAATATATTGAGGGAAGGCAAACGCGCATCGCGCTTACGCGGTTCTACAGGTTTTTTATCCTGATTATCAGCAAGTTTCAAAGTCTTGCGAAACTCCGGCGGCAAAGTTTGCGCCGGCTTTTTACGTGCGCGTTCAGCTTCTTTTTTCTCATGGACAAGTTCCGGCTGTTGTGCGCTCATGGGCTGCGGTTCATGCATAACGGGTTGTTCCTCTCCTGCAAGTTTCAACAACCAGCGTTCGAGCACAACCCATAAATTGAATCCGCTCATGATGGCAAGCAGCCAAAATACAAACAGCAAAAGCGTGCCCCATAATTCACCGGCGCGCCAGAATAGATTCGTGAGTCCCCAACCGATGCGCCCGCCATCGGCACCCGCTTCTGCCCGGATGAGGGAATTGCCTCCAGCAACAGCGAGCAAGCCCAGGGTTAGAAAAGACGCGATTTCAAGCGTGAAGATTCGCCCCCAGGGTAGAGAAGTCCGCGCACGGCGCAAAAGGCTGAAGCCTGCATATCCAATGGCGATGATAACGAGATACGCGCCCCAACCAAACCACAATGCAAGCAAATCTGCCCAAGGCGTGAGCAGAGCGCCTTCAGTGTAATTACCGAGCGCAAGAAAAGACATCAACGCAAATGCGATCAGCACAACGCCCATCGCATCGCGCATGAACCGCCCAAAATGCTGGTTGAATTGCGCGAGGCGGTCGAGCCAGCCATCGCGCGTTTCTGATTCGTATCTGCGAGTTGTTTTTCGTTTTGTCATTCGTGATTCAATCGCATACTGAAACCCAAACGTTGATGCGCCGGGTCAATTTGCAATACACGCACTTGCACGTGTTGCCCTTCCGCCAATAAATCACGCGGCGTGTGGTTATTTTCAAGCGGCATTTCAGAAGCATGGATTAAACCTTCCACACCAGCATCCAGCCGTGCAAATGCGCCATACGATAAAACAGTAGTGATGACAGCCGGTACGATGTTGCCGACTGCAAAAGTTGTGCCAGCATGTTCCCATGGATTCGGGATCAAGCGCTTCAGACTCAGGGCAACCCGACTCCGCTCAACAGAAATTTCCAACACTTGAACCTGGACCTCCTCACCCAACCTGACAATTTGATTCGGATGCGAGACACGTCCCCATGAAAGTTCAGAGATGTGGATCAACCCTTCCACGCCGCCCAGGTCCACGAACACGCCAAAGTCAGTGACATTGGTTATCTTGCCGGTGACTTGCGCGCCAATTTCCAACGTATGAAAGAGTTCGTTGCGTTTACCCGGTTGCGTGAGTGCGGCACGTTCAGAGAAGACCACCCGTCCATCTTCGGGCGCGCACTCGATCACTTTGACATTTAATGTTTTACCCATGTAGGCTTCCAGGCAGCCATCACGATCAGCTTCATTCACTTTGCCAGCCAGTTCTATCAAATGCGAAAACGGGACAAAGCCTGCCAACCCGTCATGCTCCACCAATAATCCGCCCCGGTTATGACCCGTCGCCTGCATTTCAATGATGCGGTCTTCGGTATATAATTTTTTTACCAGCTCCCAATCGGCTTGCGAAATCACTGGAGCAGTTGCGGTTTTTTCCTCAGGGTGGGTATTTTTTTGTTTCATGCCCAGGGCTTGCGGACGCGGGTTTACATATTGCTGTTCCTCCGCCAAAACAGATTCCCACCAACCTTCATCTGTGTGCGGTGCTTCATTTTGATACTTCTTTCGATCTGTGTGTTGAATGTTCATCTTAGCTCCTATCCCAATCCTTCATTTTTTTCCATATCGAGAATGGCGCGCGCCACGGCTTCCACAGCCACGCGTTGTTTGCGATACAAATCGGCTTCAGACATTGCCAGCCGACCCGCTACTTCGCGCACTTTGCGCCCTTCGATAAATTTCATTTCCAAAATATTAAAGAGAATCCATTCACTGGTGAAGCGGCGATCACCTTCCGGCTTGACTTGATCCACGGCTTTGCGTAATAAGGCGCGCAAGGCATTTGAGGCATTGCCATCATAGTTATCCACCAGCGCTTGGACGATACGTAACTTCATCAAGGGACTACTCGATAATTTGGGTCCGCCCCAGTAATGCGTCAGGGCATCCTTTACCCAATCAGCCAGGTCCGATTCTTCGAACACGGGTTCGGTCAACAAGTTGGCGGTTGAATCATAACGACCCGCCGCGCGGATGCGTTGCAACATATCCATTTGGGGTTGTAAGTCTTCCAACGAACGGAAGACACGCTGTTGCAATTGGCGGTCTTCCAAAGCAAACGCCACGCGATTGGCTAACAACCACAGCGCATCACGCTGGTCACCGTCCAATGGGTGATCTGCCTTTCGCGCGATACCCAACAGCCCCAACAATGGCGGGAGCTCGTCACGGTCTCCGTTCATTTTTCTCTGATTCAAAGGCAATACCCAAAAATCACCCCAGATAAATTCGTGTCGTTCGCTGTCCCCGTTATGGCTTACCAAATGCAGGGCTTCGTTCAAATTTTCGTTTTCCAACATTTGACGATTCCCCGCCACGACACTCAATGAGAGTTCATCCCCATCCAACGCGGCGACAAACGCGCAGGGAGATTGTAAATGATCGCGGACGGCGGCAAGCACATTTTCAAGAAACTGCTGTAAGTCACTGCGCGTCAGCAAGCGCTCTTCAATATTTTGCAAAAGCTGAATCTCGGCACGATCACGTCCAAAGAACAAGACCCGCTCCCAGATCGGAGAAAGTAAAGTAATGGCATGCTCGAATAACAAAACCGTTGCCACCATCACCAACGGAACAAAACCCGTGTACGGCTCACCTTCAAAAAGTTCACCAGCACGCCGTACAAGCGTCATCAACGTTAATGCGAGCGATGCGGTGACAGGTCCACGCAGAAGCCATTTGAATAAACGACTCTTCACGACACGGTCGGGCCACGACACGCCAAAGAACGCGACCGCATACGCCATTAAGATAACCAGCACCGCAACCAACACATTGTTGATAAATGCCGCGCTCCAAAACACCAATTGATATTGAGTTGCAAAACTGGAGCCGTATAAAAGGTACGGATATGAACCTAAAGCTGGGGCAGTAGCGCCCGCCATCAAATACAACATCCGGCGTTGACCGGAACGAGTCAACATTTTTTGATAGGCACGAATAAAGTTAAAGCCCGCCCATGCGATAATAGCGACATAAAAAAATGTAAAAACTTGCGTCCAGGCAGTGTGCTGTAAATGCGGCGCAGGCTTGCCATCCGCGATCAAGCCGCCCACCAATGATCCAGATGCAAGCAAAGCCAAAAACAACGCCGACAAAACATACACCAGCCGCACTGCCATGCGACGACGTCCACGCGACGGGCGACCTGCGGTCACTAGCAATGCGTCAGAAAGATGTAAATAAGCTGGGGGTAAAAAGATGATGCCGATCCATTGTAAACGCAACAGTAATTCGATCCCCCAATCCGGCACAGACTTGTTTTGTAAAGCTTCGGTGGTGAAAACCACCACCACACATAATAAAATGATCGCGAATGAACGCGCCACCCGGTCACGCAAATTAAACGACAGGGCATACAGGAACAATGAGAACGCTGTAATCGCGATGCCCGCCGTTATTATATTATTGATATTTTGAAGCCCCGCCAATAAACCTGCCGTCCAACCGTTAAACATACCAACCTTCCCAAATACCTTCTACTTTAGTGCTCTCCCAAAAAACAACGCTACATCTTGTGTTGGGTAATACTGGTCATTATACCCACAAAATTCATATCCAAACTTTTGCAACATGCGGATGCAAGCCTGATTCTTGGACTGCATCTCCAACACCAGCCGACGCGCGCCTCTTTCCAACGCCCAAGCCTGCCCCGCCACCAACAAAGCGGACCCTGCCCCCTTCCTTCTCCACTCCGGCGCAACGACAATATCCGTTACCCACGCAATCGAGGCAGCATGTTCTTCCGTGAGGCAGATATATCCTACAGGATTATTCTCCTGCAAAGCGACAAACCCCGCATCGCGCCGCGCCCATTCATCCGCCAGGGTAAAAGGATTCCGCGGATACTTCACCTCCACCGAACGCGGCAAACGTACCTCACGAAAATTTGCGGTGACTTGATTCGGTTCACGGCGCAGCTCCAACTGCCAGACATAATCGCTGGAGCAGGAATGATCCAATGCCATCAAGCGCGGCAGGTCATTTGTATTGGCAGGGCGAATTTCAAAATCAGACACGTCTACTCCATTACTTTTATTTAAACACAAAGATCACAAAGTGCACAAGGGTACTTGAATTAAGAACTTTTATTCCTTCGTGTCCGTAGTGTCACTTCGACACGGTGAGCGAAAGACAAACCGTCAGTACAAGCCTTTGTGTTTAAAAGTTATTGATTCAAAATACGGACTGCGATCACACATGGTTCAAGCGAATTGCCGATATTATCTGTGATCACCAAACGCAAAAAATAATCGCCATTGCTTTGGGACAAGGTGTTCCACTTCCCAAGAGACTCATCGTTCTTCGGCTCACGATCGGCTGAAATCGTTGCCCAGTTCTGTGTTCCAACTGGCGCAAACTCATATTTATAAAAACCGAAATTAGGAATATTGGCCGTACCGATCAATTCAACTTCGGCACTGACCGGTTCACCGGGGCGTGGCGACGTGATCATAATCTTGTCTTTCACACATCCACTCATCCCACTTTGGACTGGTGCAGTAGCCAAAGCGATCGCAGCCTGGGTGGCATCACCAGAAAGCAAGGTTGCTTGAGGGGTGGTTAAAAGATCCAGTGTAGGAGTAGTCATTAGATCAGAAGCAGGCAGGGATGGAGCAACGAACGTCGCTATGTAGAATTCCACAAAGAACAACGCCAGCACCAAAAATCCAATGGCGGTTGCGCGTCCCAGGCGTCCTAAAGCAAATTCACGTTCAAGGGTGTAGACTGCATCCCGCCATTCGCGCCATGTCACCCACATGCGTCGAAAAACAAATAAGCCCAAGATCGCCAGGCTGATATAGATCAGCGGCTCATAGGTGCCGAGGGAACGATAGACATATCCCATACCATTGCCGGGTTAAAGCGAGCGCAATACACCACGAAGGATAGCTTCAATTTTTGGTGTAATCACTTTACCAGCTTCCATGACTTCTTCATGCGTGGTCTCAGTAGAGCCATCCAGGTTGGCTTTATTGCTAATGCCTGAAAGTCCCAACACACGCATGCCGCCATGCCGCGCCACGATCACTTCAGACACCGTTGACATGCCCACTGCATCTGTACCCGCCATACGCAGGAAACGTAAATCAGCAGGACCTTCATACGAAGGACCGCTCAATCCACAATACACGCCTTCGCGCAGCGCGATCTTATTCTCTGAAGCTACCTTACGCGCCAGCGCCATCAACTCAGAATCATACTGGCGGCTCATATCAGGAAAGCGCGGACCTAACTCATCGATATTGGGTCCAATCAAGGGATTGGCACCCGTCATCCCCACCATGTTTAAATTATCAGTGATCAGCATCACATCCCCCGGCACAAAATCGGGATTCACCCCGCCAGCGGCATTAGTCACAAACATCATTTCCAAACCCAGCCTCTGCATAACACGCACCGGCAATGTGATCTGCGACATGCTATAGCCTTCGTAAAAATGGATGCGTCCCTGCATCACCATCACGGTTTGCCCTTCGAGTTCACCGAGCACCAACCTTGCGGCATGACCTTGAACCGTAGAACGAGGCCAGTTGGGTAATTCACTATAAGGGATTACATCCGCTTTCTGAACCGAATTCGCCAGGTCATTCAAACCTGAGCCCAGAATAATGCCAACCCGCGGCTTGTACTTGGTGCGCGCACGGATGGCATCGGCAGTTTCATCAATTTGTTGGAGTGTAACGTATATGCTCATGGTGGGTTTCTTCTTTTCAAATAAGGATAAGGGTTTCTTGCTCCTTGGTTTTCCCTAGCAATTAAAAATTATATCAGATTATACTTTCAACCTTGTAAGTAACTCAAACTCAGGCAAGCAGTCATGCAGGATACAATGGTAAATATTCCAGCCCAACCAAACCATTCAACCCAGAAAAGTATGCGCTCAACTCTCCTCAACAAAATACTCTTCGGTTTTGCAGTCATCCTATCTCTGGTCGCTCAAGGGCTCGTTTTCACACCCACTAAATTAGCATTCATCCTCCACCGCTTCCCTGATTGGGGCAACCTCACTTTTGGCGCAATTCTCTTTCCATTATCCATATTCACTATCCTGCTCACCATGCGCGGGCTCAAACTCGGGACGCGCACAAACTGGACTCTGCTTGCCATCCATTTCTTGACAGTCATCGGCATCTATTTCCTGCTGGACATGTCCGCTTCGCCCGCCCGAGAAGCTGGCTTCCTAATTACTGGAGCCATTACCACACTGACGGCTTTCGGAATCCTTGCCAACACGCCGCCTGCAGACAAAATAACTTCCACTCCTCAATTTGAAGAAGCGCTGGAAGAAATCGAAACTCCGGTTGAACAAAAACCATACATCGAATCAAATAGCCGCGCATTGAACGAACAGATCGCCGCCATCACACGCAGACTCGGTACTGAAAAACATCGCACTACACAACTAACCTTTCTCAACGAACTCAGCCAGCAACTCGAAAGCGAACTCGATCACCCGGTCGCCGCACAACTCGCGGTCAACATGCTTGAACGCGCCACCGAATGTTCCCTGGTCTCGCTATTTTTACATGAACAGGATAAAAGAGAATTCGTGGCGCTTGCCACTGCTGGAAAATCCGCAAGTGTTATTCCGCCCGGTTATCGTCAAAACTCTGAAAAAGGAGTGCTTGGTCGTGTAGCTCGTTTAAAAAAGACCCAACTGCTCAACGACACCAGCGTTGACCCTGATTTCTTCCCGATCAACGATGAAAAGACCATGTCAGAGATCATTGTGCCGATCATACAGAACGGACAGATCAAAGGTCTCATTGAGGTGTGTTCAGAAAAAGCCTATGCCTTCAGCGGTGTGGATGTAAATATTGTGGAAGGCGCCGCACTGGAACTCACCCGCGCCTGGGAACGCTCCAGTTACAACCAAAGACTAACAGAACTAATTCAGGCTGGTATTTCCCTGACGACCTTGCTCGATCCTCAAGCCGCCGTGCAAGCGATCGCAGCACTTGCACGCAAGGCACTCGAAGCCCGTTTTGTTTTTATTACCTTACTGGATCAACAAGGCAACTTCTCGCGCACAGCCTCCGCCGGGGATGCGCCGATTCTCCTCAAGGCGCTCAATGCCAACCCTGCCCGGGAACCGTTAATGCAAGCCGCATTGAATGCAACCAAACCCTTTCGTGTTCGTGACCTGCGAAAGTATGCCAACGCCAAAAACCTTGAAATTGACCATGGCGGTCTGCGCAGTGTACTGGCAATCCCAATCCGTTTGCATCGTTTGAGCATCGGCACGATCCTTGCCTTCGGTAAACAAGAGGGCGTGTTCTTCTCCGAAAATGACGAATCACTCTCAGACTTGCTTTCATCTCAAGCCGCGGCTGCGATAGAAAGCTCGTGGCTCTATCAGGAACTACGAACCACATTAAACACCACGTCCCTGCTCTATCAACTTAGCCTGGATGTCACCCAAACGGAAGAATTAAGCACCGCGGCTGAACTGATCGCCCAGGCGGCTCATAAAGCAACCAACTCCAGAGAAACTGGAATCGTGCTTTTATCCAAAGAAGGCGAGATTCAGGTGGAAGTGGAATTGGATGAAACCGGTTTTCATACCCGCGGCAAACATCCCATGGAAAACGTCAATCAAGCCATACAAACGGGACAAAGCATATATGTATCTGTGGAGAACGGCACGCTGGTTTGTTATCCACTTCTTACACGAGCCCGCACGATTGGCGCATTATGGATGGATATCCCCGAAAGCCGGGGGCAAAATTTTGCAAACATCCAAACCCTGGCAAATCAGGCTGCAGTTACTTTGGAGCGCACGATCCTGCTCTCTGAATCGCGACGGCAGGCAAAACAAATCGAAGCCGCCTACGATGAATTACAGGCATCCTATGATCAAACCCTCTCCGCTTTAATGTCGGCATTGGATGCGCGTGACCGTGAGACTGAAGGTCACAGTAACCGCGTAAGCCGTCTCGCCTGCATGATGGGAGAAACACTCGGCTTGAACAGCCTACAACTCAAAGCCCTGGAGAGAGGTTCCCTCCTCCATGATATCGGCAAGATCGGCGTCAGCGACACGATCCTGCATAAGCCCGGCAAATTAACGGATGATGAATGGAAGATCATGCGGACTCACCCTGATATTGGAGCGCGCATTATTGAGCGAATCCCATTCTTGCAAGAGTGCATGCCCGTAGTCCATTCACACCATGAACGCTGGGATGGCAGCGGATATCCACAAGGCTTGAAAGCCCAAACCATTCCACTTCAAGCGCGAATTTTTGCGGTAGCCGATGTATTCGATGCGCTAACCAGCAAACGCAGTTACCGGAAAGCATCAAAACCAGAAGATGCCGTTGCTTATTTGCGCGAACAGGTAAATATATTATTCGACCCTGAGATCGTGGAAGCGCTTGCCAAACTCCCTTATGCCGAATTCATTCAAGTAGATAAGACGACTCCATGAAGAACAGTAAGCCAATTACCGCCTTTGCGCCTCATGAAGTGAACCGCTTCCAGGCTCCCCTAGCTTTGGCATCCGTATTTTTCATGGTGCTCATTGTATTAAATGGACTGCTCGCCAAATCAGCTCCCAATTTATTAATGATCTTATACGGAGTTACAGGCTCCTTTTACATATTGATCTATAACTCCCTAGTGGCAAGGTCAACATTTTTTCGCAAGCGCTATAGCTGGATAAATTCCATAATTAGCGGGATCGGATTGGGGTTACTTGTCTATATTCTTCCGCCACAGTTGGAAGAGTTATTCCATATCTTAATAGTATTTAGCGCTATCGTAACCGCAACGATTTCAGGAAGATACCACACCTATATTAATTTATTAGTGATTATGATCGTTAGCCTTCCCGGCAATATCCAGGAGATCTCCAACCTTCAAAACAGCATTGAATACAGCGCCCCCTTCATCATTTCCATTATCACGGTTGAGACTTTCTTGCGAATTAAAGATACCGCCCAACAACATATCCGGCGGCTGGAAACGATCAACACGATCAGCCGTCAATTGATGCAATCACTCGACACCGATCAGGTACTTGCTCTTTTGAATGCTACGATCCTGGATACCATCGAAGCCGATACTTATTTTATCGGCATGCTCAAAGGTGACGAGATCCAGCTTGATCTCTTTTATGACGAAGGCGAATTTTACAACGGACTCCGTGTGCCAGTCGAAGGGACACTGGCAAGCTGGGTGATCAATCATAAACAGCCTCTATTCCTGCCTGACTTGCGCGAAGACGTGCAATTAGAGGGCGTAAAAGTTCGGATCATCGGCAAGGAAAAGACCAGCCTATCCTGGATCGGGGTCCCGCTTAACACCGCCAACATCACCGGTGTTATGGCTCTCGCTTCCTATAAACCCAACACATTTGACCTGGCTGATCTTGAACTTTTATCGAGTCTTGCGCAACATGTAACACTTGCGCTTGATAACACCATTCGGCATGCCCAAGTGGAAGAACAAGCCCGTCTCGATTCCCTGACGGGTGTTTACAACCACGGCTATTTCCTAAAAAGACTTGCTGAACAAGCCGATGAGACATCAAAGCTAAATGCCCCATTAAGTTTAATTATGCTGGATATTGATTATTTCAAACAATACAACGATACCTACGGGCACTTGGTAGGCGATCAAATATTGAATTCGCTCTGCACTGCCATCAAACAGCATATCAAACAAGGGGATGCGGTTGGCAGATGGGGTGGCGAAGAGTTCATTATTTCACTGCCAAATGCTACTGGCGAACAAGCTACGCAAGTGGCAAAACGAATCAGTGAAACACTGGCTAGCTTAAGGGTAGAGGACCGCGATCAAAAAACCGTGCCGATTCCAACTGTCAGTCAGGGAATCGGAATGTTCCCCAGCGAGGCAGACGAGATCTATCGTCTCATTGACCTTGCTGATCGCAGATTGTATGTCGCCAAAGAACGTGGACGAAATCAAATAGAACCAGATGCAAGTCACTGGTCGAAAATTCATGCAAAATAAAAAGAGCAGACAAATTGTCTGCTCTTTTTATTTTTATCCCAAGGCGTCTGAAAAGGCCTGTATCGCTTTATCCACGGCGGTATCATCCACCCAATAATGCGTCACTAATCGGATGCGGCGTGGACTCTCGCAGTCAAGCAATATTCCCTGTTTTGCAGCGGATGCGGTAATTTCTGCCGTATCCATCTTTACATCATTCGCCAAATTGAGATACACCATATTGGAAAATGGCGAACCTTCATCCACCAAAACCCCCTGCACTTTTCTCAAACCGTCGGCAAGTCTGCGCGCACGCGCGTGATCGTCGGTTAATCGCTTCGTCATCTTCTCCAGCGAAATGATCCCCGCCGCGGCGACGATTCCAACCTGGCGCATTCCGCCTCCTAACATCTTGCGGAGGTGACGGGCGCGCGCAATGAATTTATTTGTTCCCACCAACATGGACCCGATCGGGGACGCCAGTCCTTTGCTCAAACAAAACATTACCGAGTCAGCCGCCCCAACTAATTCTTTCACATCCACATTTTGTGCGGCAGCTGCATTGAAGATGCGCGCACCATCAATATGCAACGATAAATTATTTTGGCGCGCCAACTCCCCCACTTGATGCGTGTACTCCGGAGTCAAAGGAATCCCACCGCAAATATTTTGGGTGTTCTCAAGGCAAATCAAACGCGTGATGGGATGATGCACGTCATCGGTCCGAATGGAGGCGAGAATATCATCGAGGGCAAGCGTCCCATCTTTTTGATTCGGGATTGCACACGGCTGAATCCCACCCAGCGCAGACATCCCGCCCGCTTCATTCAAATAGATATGGGATTTATCGCCGACAATCGCCTCATCCCCGCGCTGACAGTGGACCATCAACGCAATCAAGTTGCCCATCGTCCCGGATGGGACAAATAGCGCGGCTTGCTTACTCAACATGTTTGCCGCAAGTTCTTCAAGCCGATTGACCGTTGGATCATCGTGATAAACATCATCTCCCACTTCGGCTTCTGCCATCGCTTCGCGCATCTCAGGCGTTGGCTTGGTGACTGTATCTGAGCGCAAATCAATATAGTCCATAAGACTCTCCTCAGGTTAAATTTTCTGTATGGATCAATGTTTTGGATTGTATATCAAGTACAACAAAAGATGGTAGCCCCAATTTCATCCAAAGATCGTAGCCATTACATCCCGTCAGCCACGAAACATACAACGAGATGACCGTTCCATGCGCCACGATGACAACGTTTTTATCGCTGTACGAATTCAACACAAAATCTACAGCCTGGTGAAAACGCGCAAGCGCGGAATCTGCGGTTTCATTTCCAAAAACAAGTTTATTGGGTTTGTTGAAGAAATCTCGAACAAGATTTTGAAATTCATCTTTTGAATAATATGGTGATGCGCTTCGGTCATGTTCATGCAAACCTTCAACCACTTGAAAATCCAACCCTAAATTTTCAGCAGTGATTTCAGCGGTCTCGCGCGCTTTGGGTTCCACGCTTGAAACAATGATCTCAGGTTGATAACGCATTAACTTTTCTGCCAATTCACGGGTGCGCGCTTGCCCAACTTCTGAAAGATGCCATTCACGCGCAGGGATGTTTTCCAAAATCTCAGGCAAAGAATGTTTCACCAAGATCAAATGTTTCGCGAATCTCATCAACGCAATTGATTTAAGACGTTTTCCAAATCATCAGGCAAAGGCGCTTCAAAGATTTTCGGTGACTTCTCTCCGGGCAGGATGATCTTCAAGCGATGAGCATGAAGAAAATGACGTTCAATCTCCACCGATTGACTTTTTCTGCCATAGACTTCATCCCCCACAATCGGACATTTCAAAAAGGCGCAATGCAAACGAATTTGATGTGTGCGCCCGGTCAGCGGATGAAATTCAAGCAGTGTATGACTCTTGAAACTCTCCAATGTTTGATATTCCGAAATGGCTTCCCGCCCCTTCTTTTCAGAGACAACCGCCATGCGCTTGCGATGTTTCGGGTCACGCCCAATATAAGCCTCTACACGACCAGCAGGTGTTGGAGGTTTGCCATCCACAAGCGCGAGATATGTCTTCTCCACTTTTCTTAAACGGAATTGATCCTGCAACCAGCGATGAGCGCGTTCATTCTTTGCGATCAGAATCAAGCCGGATGTTTGTTTATCCAAACGATGGACAACCCCCGGTCTTTCTTCACCGCCAATCCCTTCGATATCCGGGTCATGCCCCAATACAGCATTGACCAGGGTTCCATCGGCATGTCCCGCGGCGGGATGCACCACCATACCGGCTGGTTTATTGATCACCATCAAGTCATCATTTTCAAAAACAATATCAAGTGGAATATCTTCAGCGATCAAAGTTGTTGCAACAGGCGGCGGAATCCGAATCGTCACATTGGACCCGGCTTCAAGGGACTGACCAGTTTTTTTTGCGGGCAGACCGTTTACATCCACACCCCCATTGGCAATTAATCCCTGGATCCGTGAACGTGAAAACTCCGGCAAAGACTCGGTCAAAAATTTATCGAGCCTTTCATGCGTTTGTTTTTCAAAACGAAAATTTATTATGCGATCACTCACGCTTCTCCAACTTTCTCATTGATCACTTCTTCACTTTTTGCTTGCTTATGCGCGGCGCGCTCTTGTAAATATACACCCAAAAGCAAAACCACTGTGCCTACACTAATGCTGGCATCAGCAACATTGAAAACCGGGAAAGTTCCCACCGAAATAAAATCAGTCACCTTTCCATCGTGCAATAGGCGATCAATCAAGTTTCCACTCGCACCCGCTAATTGCATACTCATCGCAAGCCTCAGACTCCAATCGTGTTTGTCAACCTGCGGAAAATAATAAATGATCGCGCAAATCACGATAAAAGCCAGCGCCATGAAAATCATACTGCCATTCTGAAACATTCCAAACGCCGCGCCGGTGTTATACCAATGCACGATGCGCGCATACGGGCTTAACCATTCAAGCGATTCCGGCAACCAGGTTGCGCCTAATACAAGATTATCGCGCACGAGACTTTTCGTCCATTGATCCAACGCAACGATCAGGCTGGCGATCACAAACATATAAGAATATTTTTCAAAAAATCTTTTCACATTTCACCTCAAACAAAATCGTGCCATTCTATCATCAATCT
>Ga0137357_1000046_pt1 | contig 14469 bp, 15 predicted proteins | sample EasRivERMLT860_2_FD_104762 | JGI IMG/M metagenome (GOLD analysis project Ga0137357, IMG submission 104762) | Soil microbial communities from meander-bound floodplain in the East River, Colorado, USA - East River MetaG ERMLT860_2 | ecosystem: Environmental > Terrestrial > Soil > Floodplain ... | reverse complement strand
ATATTCTTCAATCTGACTCTTGCGGCGTCCCTCGGCGGGTTCGTTGATGGGGAACTTGACGCGCCCGTTTCCATTTTGCATAACCTTCGACATCAACGCGGAATATTCAGTGGAGATGTCCTTATCATCGAAGTGCGCGAGTTGACGGAAGCCCATTACCTGATGATAAAAATTTACCCAGTGATTCATCTTGCCAAGTTGCACGTTGCCAACGATATGGTCAATCGCCGCAAGACCCGTCCCCTCGGTTTCGTATTGAATCGGTTTGTATGTTGGAGCAAACACGCCTTTGTAATCATCGCTGTCAACAAAGACATGCAAAGTTTCGCCATACGTATAAATTGCAGACGTGCGATAGATTCCGAAATCATCTTTTTCTTCGCGCGGACCCCACGCCGATTTTCCGCCGCGTGATGTGGTCGCCTGCCACGCTTTTTCAACATCATCCACACCGAGCGCGATCACCTTCACGCCATCGCCATGCACCATGTGATGCGAAGCCAGCGGACTCGATGGGCTATAAGGCGCAGAAACAACAAACCGCGCCTGCCCCGATTCAAGTACATACGAAGCAAAGTCGCGGTTGCCAGTCTCGAGCCCCGAATACGCCACGGGCTTGAAACCAAAAGCCTTCCACCAATAATACATGGCATGTTTTGCGTTGCCCACATAAAACTGCACATGGTCAACGGATTTGATTTGCAGAAAGTCCGCCTCCTCGGTCATTGGGCGGATTTCGGGTTTAATAGTTGTAGCCATACAGCCTCCAATTTTATAGCGTAGTCAGGGTTCTCTAACCCTGATGGAATGAATTGATTTTACGCCAAAGGATGTTTGTCTGCAATTACAAAATCATCCCCACAGGATGAAAACCACGCCTCCGTCAATGGGACGGTTGATTCTGTTTCGAATTACCTTTCTCTACGCTGAAACAGTTTCTCCCCACCCATTCTTTTTAGCCACGGATTTCACAGATTACCACGGATGTTTTAATTAAAAATCAGTGCAATCAGTGGCGAAGATTTTTGTTGTGCCATGCTACGCCGACACAGTCTCCCGTCCCGCTGCCCAATCCTTCACCATGAACGGCAAATACAAAATGAAACAAATCACCAAGGCAAGCACTTCCAACTCAAGGATATACCAGGGCCACGGCGCGAGCAAATCAAGCAACGAAGGGAATTCAGGTTTATGCGCGATGAACATGTAATTACTGCCAATTGCAAGATTGATAAAAAACACAATCACCATGTAAATGTTCGTCCATATCACAACTGTCTTGAACGACTTCCATGTGGGGCGGTATCCTTCCACCCATGTCATATACAACGCCGCCAGCACAATCCCTCCGTGACCCGCGAGCGTTTGCACCGCACGGAAATGCGGCAGACCATAAATCCCTGCATCGGGCGTAATGACTGCCTGCATCGCGCCGCCAATTCCCAGAAAGTAAGCCAGTTCATAAATCGTATAACTCTTATTGACGAGCATGATGACGCTCAACCACACAAAGACACTGCATAAGTGAAATGGCAAATTTGTTTGAATTGTCCATGTCCCATAATAGACACTCCAAGCCTGCCATGAAAGTTCAGCGATGGCAAGAAACACCGCCAGCCCATAACGGAAATTGCGTCTGCCGCGTTCATCCAAAACATTGCGGAAATACAACATCGAAAAACAAATTGCCGCAATGAGCGCCATTGAAATCAAATGACCCGAATCAAATAACACGAACGGCGCGCCTGTATAATCTTTGGTAAAAAATTGTTCCATGATTTCTCCAATAGCAAAGTGGTATTACCAATTAAAACGCCGTCGGTGTGACGGCGTTACGGCTGATTTGCTGGATAAGCTGTTTACGAACCATCTACGCTGCGTTTGATGGCGTCTTCGATAAACATCTTCCAAACGGGATATGTATCCTCATCCCAAATCGTGTGCATCACGGCGAAGGCGTCTTCGTCTGCCCAGCCGAGGCGTAGGATGCGATACATGGCAACAAAACTGCTTGCTCGAAAATTCGCTTCACAATGCACATGGATTTTCTTGTCCTTGTTCGCATCCATCGCATCCATGAAAATATGCAGACCGTCTTTCGTCGGCGTGCCCCAATTGACGGGGATGTTGAGATATTGCATTCCAAGCGAACTCACAAGTTCCGCTTCATTCGGTATCGCATCGGGAACATCATGCGGCGCAAGATTGATGACTATCTGCACGCCCGCCTCTGCGACAGATTTCATTTGTTCAGCAGTTGGCATCCCACTGCTCGAAAGTTTTTCGTGATACGAAAGAAAGTTGTAAATATCGTTCATTTGACTCCCACAACCTTACCGTCTGTAATTTTTTGGAGCGCCTCGGTGGGCAGTTCAAAAATCGCATTGGGAGTCCCTGCCGCCGCCCAGATGGTTGGATATTGCAGGAAATCTTCATCAATATACGTTTCCATTTTTTGGACATGACCGACTGGCGGCACGCCTCCAATCGCGAAGCCGGTAACGGTTCGCACAAAATCAGCATTCGCACGCCCGATACTTTCTCCTGCATACCCGCTGATGCGACTCTCGTCCACGCGGTTCGTGCCGCTTGTCAAAACAAGGATTGGCTTGCCTGAATCATTCCCTTTGAAAATCATAGACTTCACAATTTGACCCAACTCACAGCCCGCGCGCTCCGCCGCTTCCTGCGCGGTACGCGTGGACTCAGTATGTTCAATCACAGTGAAATTATACCAAAGTGAATTGAGCAAGTCTTGAATTTTTTGAGCGGAGGGGGATAGTGTTGTCATTTGCCAATTATAGAATGAAATTATGTCATTGCGAGGAGCGTTTGTTGCGACGAAGCAATCCTCTCGCAATATAGGAGATTGCTTCGAGCGGAAAAGCACCACTCTCGCAACGACGGATTATTTACGCGTATACTTAATCTGCCACAACACGCGCCAGGTTTCTCCATCATCATCGGAGCGTTCCCAGTTCCAATCGAATTGGCTGGCTTCGATGTTATACCAGACCATCCTTTGTTTACAGGCTTCGCCTCTGACAATCGCATCGCGGACAAGGCTCATTTTGCCAGCTTCAAATTTTCCCGTAAAATCAAGATACGTGCCGTTATTATCCACCCAGGTCTGACACCAGAGTCCGCGTTCGGGGTCGTAAGATGAAACGCTCATGCCTTTCAAATCGGGTGCGGTGAAATTCTCTTGAATGATCTTGTCATCCATGATGCGCAGAACATGGTTTGAGCCTTTGCCATCTTCGCCCCAGGTCACGTCCCATTCGCCGAGCCAGAAATCAAATTGAGTTTCGGGTTGATCGCCCATGTTGCAGCTCCTTTGTGAAATGATTTGCTGGACTATACCCGGCTTAAAAGATTTTGTACCCCTTCTAAAAGACTGTTCTTACGGTCTTGGAAATCTGTGAACTGTGCCAAACACTGAAACAAAGCCAGTCGCTTGCTCGTGATACTGAGGTGTGTCCTCCGGCATTAAGCCACAACCATATTCCAGTGTGACTTCCATGCCGAACGTTACGCGTTTTGAGCTGATCGCACCGCAACCTTTGCAATTTGTCCCGCAGCCATCAATGACAGTCGCCCAGGATCTGTTGAACGAGTCCACAGCGCGGGTTTCGGCAAATGACTGGGTTAACCAAGGTGACCAGACACTCAAAGCGATAATAATTGCTGTAATGCTTATACCGAGTAAAACTTTTGTATGCATGGCTTCACTCCTTTTTTGAAAGACGCCAGTGGGTATAAAATGTTCCTGAGTTTTATCGTGTATACTTTTGAAAAAGGAAAAGGTGAACTATGAGCGAACGCCAAAGACAAATCTATCAGAATGATGGTGATCGATACGAAGCTCTCATTGCGCGTGAGGATTATCAGCACAACATTGAAAAAGCTCTGGATGAGATCGTGAAAGTGGATGGGCTGGATGTGCTTGATCTCGGCGCGGGGACGGGACGTCTCGCGGTGATGTTGGCGTCTAGGGCAAAATCCATGCGGGCGTTTGATATTTCAGAAGAGATGTTACGTGTGTGTCGAACTCGTTTTGAAGCGAGCGGATTATCAAACTGGCAGGTGGATGTGGCGGATCATCGTCAATTACCCGTTGAAGATCATTCCGCCGATGTTGTTGTCTCAGGTTGGAGTGTGAGTTATCTCGCGGTGTGGAATCCTGACTCATGGCGCGTTGAGTTGGAAAAATGGTTGGGCGAAATGAAACGCGTCTTGAGACCGAACAGCTATATCGTTTTGTTTGAATCGTTTGGCACAGGCAATGAGTCGCCGATTAAGTTGGATCAGCTCAAAGATTTTTATCCGTGGCTCGATGAAATCGGATTCCAGAATAAATGGATTCGCACGGATATGAAATATGAATCCCTTCAGGAAGCCGTGGAGTTGTCCAGTTTTTTCTTCGGTAATGAATTCGGTGAAAAGGTGCGGCAAAATAATTGGGTGATCCTGCCGGAATGCACGGGCGTGTGGTGGAGAATGATATAGAAAGAGGAAAGACGAAAGAGGCAGCGTCATTTCTTTCCTCTTTCGTCTTTCGTTACGCTTGTTTCTTGAATCCGTTTTTGATTGCCATCCCCAAACCATATAACAACAATAGGGCAGTCGCGGCGACAAACATCCATTTGATCAAAGTGAATTTCGCTGATAACCAAGCCACCAGGGTCGGTGTGGATGGGTATACCGATAACATGGTAACGATGCCGAGATTTTCAAAAAGATCGAACAACCACGCGCCAAATGGAACGACGTTGTATTTATGCATGTTGCTGTTGGATGCAAAGCCGCGTTGGAAAAGCCATGTGATCGCGAGGCTAAAAAATAACGTGTAAACAATCGGGTAAAGAATATCGCCCGTCAATTCAAACAGACGATATGACGCGCGTACTTCAGCGCTGTATGACGCGATCATGCCATAGACTTTTTCAGGCGTGTAAAAGAGTTGCAAGTCAATGGGTCCTACACCGCCGGAGCCTGCTTCGATTTTGGCTTGTTGATTCGGCATGACGACTGCGTTGAAAAATATTTCGCCAGCCAAAAATACGAGCACGAGCCAGCCGTTTACATACTTCTTCAGGGTGTTAGATAGATTGGTTAGCATAATATTCTCCAGTGTGTGTGTTCTGTCCTATTAACACCTGGTGTTCGGTGAGAGATACGGATGGAGTCAACGGATGCTTCGCAAAACGGATGCGCGGATAGTAAAGCGGATTTCGCAAACGGATAGCAGATGCGCGGATTTCGAAACGGATTTATTTGATGAAGGCTTCGGGTTGGTTAGTAAGGGTGTCAAGTATCCGCTCTTTGTGGCGGAAGATGATACTGAGCGATTCAATCTGTTGCAACGTGAAATACCCGAAATCGGATGTTTCATCGCTGAGACCTAATTCACCGCTGATGACCTCCGCTTCGAAATGCAAGGCGACGATATGGGCTTTGTTTCCGTCTGGATATATGACAAGTTGATCGGGGTGACTGTAGACACCGACGAAACGCTTCGCTCTTACGCTCAAGCCTGTTTCCTCGAAAACTTCCCTTTCACACCCCTCAGCCACGGACTCACCCGGCTCCACGCCGCCGCTTGGTAAGCACCATTGACCGTTGTCCTGCCGTTTGGTTAATAGCACACGTCCTTGTTCATCGAAGATGGCGGCGGAACAGCCGAGACGGAGTCTGCCTTGTTTGCTGATTCTGTCGCCGTAGAGTACTTGCGTCATGCTTTCTCCCGTTAATTATTTGCTCCGCCATCCTCGGCGGGGTTTGTGAGTAACTCACCATACGAAGTTTATGCTCCCGCAGGGTCTGCGCCCCTGCGGTGTAACCTGCAAAAACACGGCGGTCACAGACCGCCTTTGAGCAAGGGTGCGTAAGGTGAGTGAGTAAATCAAACCCTGCGCCGAGGACGGCGCAGGGAGCAGGGTGGTTATTTTATAAACGTCCCATTACGCAATTCTTTCAATGTCTCTTGGATTTCTTCGATGGTGTTCATCACGAAGGGACCGTAGGGTACGATCACTTCTTTGAACGGCGCGCCTGCGATGAGCATAAAGCGGACTGAGTCGTTTTCGGTTTTGACGGTGATGTGATCGCCGTCGCTATACTTGAGCATGTTCACGGCGTTGACGGTTTGACCCGAGAAGACACCTTCGCCTTCGAAGACGTAGGTGATGAGGGTATGTCCGCTGGGGATGGGGAAATGCCATTCGGAAGCCGGAGCAAGCTGAACGTCGAGATAAAGAGGCGAGGCGGCGATGTCGGTGACGGGTCCGGTGACTCCGTCCACTGTCCCGGTCACAACGCGGATCTTGACTCCATCCTTTTCGTAAGTAGGAATCGTGGATGCTGTCACTTCCTGATATTGCGGCTCGGACATTTTGAGATGTGAGGGCAGGTTGACCCAGAGTTGGAAGCCGTAGATGTTTCCGCTGGGACCGCGGCGGGGCATTTCTTCGTGCATGATGCCGCGACCAGAACTCATCCATTGCACATCGCCGGGACCTATGGTGCCCGCGTTGCCGAGGCTGTCGCGGTGGGCGGTGGAACCTTCGAGCATGTAGGTGACGGTTTCAATGCCGCGATGCGGATGATAGGGGAAGCCGCGCAATGGACCTTCGAGCGGATCGTTGAAGGCGAAGTGGTCGAAGAGCAGGAAGGGATCGAATTCGTTGCTGACGCGCGGGGATATGGAGCGAAGCAAACGCACGCCCGCGCCTTCGATGGCGGTTTGTGGTTCGATGATTTGGGAGATGGTTCGTAAAGTATTCATGGCGTGTAGATGATGTGAGAGGGTTGGACATTACGCAGTCAACTGCGCAATTTACGAGATTCTAATAAAAACACGCAGTGCTCCAGTAGATATGGGCGCTTGTAGCTTACTCAGTTCGTTCAGACGCAGATATGGGTTAGAGATCAGTTAGAGCAGGGGTTTAACAGCAAAATCTCCCTTTTTGAATCGTATAATATGGAATGCATGAAATACACAATGTGTTTTATGCTGACGGGCGCCCGAATGTTGATTTGAAAAAAATAAAGGAGACAACCATGAACGTAACTTTCAATCGAGATGTATTGACCGGTAACTGGAAGCAGATACGCGGCAAGGTAAAACAAACCTGGGGAAAATTGACCGACAATGACCTTACCCGTATCGAGGGGAGCTTCGATGAACTAGCCGGGCTGGTGCAGGAGCGCTATGGCTACACCAGAGAGAAGGCTGAAAAAGAAGTCACAGACTTCATCGAAAAGATGGGTTCAAAATAAGCAGACTTCTCGTAATGATGCCCCTCAACGGAAACGTTGGGGGCATTTGATTTAATTACTCCTTCAACGATTTTTATTTCCTCAAGGGACAACCCATAAAGGACATACACCCGCCTGTCAATCTCCTCTTCCACGAGGACGATCTCTCGCTCCAAATTGCGGACTCGGTCCAGATCATCCTCAGGTTTCACTATGGATTTCTCGTCAATAGATTGAGAAGTTTGTCGATATTGCCAAGTAATAGACCGAGCAGAGGCAACAAGAGTTGATTCAAAAAACTGAGTCCCGTTCCCCAATTCAGGATCGAATTGGGCTTTGCGCTGATACGGTCATGCAAATCCATGAGTTGGTTGATACGTGCAATGGTTGTTTCCGGCGCATCCTTGAGATTACCATTTTGTAATTCCTTGATCTGAACTTGCAGACGGTTAAGATTTTTCCATTTGGCAGTGATAATAATCTTACGAATGGCGTATTGATTTACCAGAAACTGCAGGATGGTGGGAGCCCAACCCAAAAACATGACGAAATATACAAACCACCATTCGAGTGTAACTGGAAACAAAGAGGCTATCGCTGTTGCAACGGCTACATAAGCAACATAGGGATAAAGATAAACATTAAGAATATAAATCAGGCGTTGAATGATTTCAGAATTTGCCGGGTCTGACTCATACAGGTTCAAATGATACCTTGTCAGTTGAGAAGGCAAAATTAGCATATAAAAAATGACATAAAAAGGAATGGCAAGAAATTGTGCAACTGAAAAGACACCTACAGTGAGACCAATACCAATAAAGCTACCAATGCTAAGACTTAACCCAATCGTTGAAAATATCCCATATATGAGCCCGGCGTATATAGTAAAAGCCATCCACCTGCGAAAAGACCAAAACACACCCAACCATGATTGCAAGTCATCCAAATCCTCAACTGACTGGATGGAATTCACAAGATCATCACGAACACCTGGCAAAACGTTGTAGGTAATACTGATGTGGGAAACAATTGAACCTATATATGTAAACACACCAAGACCAATAATAAATAGGTGTGCTTCTTCCCAGCGATAAATCTCTTTCGTTGCAATTGCAACCAGCATTCCCGGTAGAAAGACAAGCACACCCAAAACAAACGCACTCACCGACCAGGGCGGCATCTTATTGAGACGAAAAATTCTGGCGAGCCCTCGCCCAACAGCATTGTAAAAAATGGCAGGGAAGGTTTTCTCCATCCCATCATTTATAACTTGTTTCAGTTTAGCGCGTCTTTTTAGCAGGGCAGATTCGTCTTTCTTCATTTATGCCTCTACTATTCTTATCTCATCCTCAGTCAACCCATAAAGGACATACACCCGCCTGTCAATCTCCTCATCCACGCGGACGATCTCCCGCTCCAAGTTGCGGACTCGATCCAGATCATCCTCGCGCCGCACGGACTGACGCTCTTTCTGCAATGCCAGCATCTTCTCGACGAGTTTGACGATCTCATCATGTGCGGACTTTTCGGCGGGGTTCGCAATGTCTATGAGGTGGATGGGTAGTTGAGAAATGTACATTGGCTTTTGTTCAAAATAGCCACCTTGTTTTGTAGAAGCGATTTGCTTTAGTACAAAGTCGGAAATTCTCGAATTCAATATTCCTAGCAAGAACAAATCACCAGAAGGAATAATTGAGGTTTTATCATTTGAATAAAATCCATCTGTGTCATAGGCAAAAGTAGCTTTCTGAACAATGGCGGGCGCAATAATTTTGGGTTTTTCAAATTCCGCATAATAATCAACAGAATCTTGGATTTCATACCATTGATACGTTCCAGCTTTTCTGCCCAACCAATTTCCACCATCCCAATCGCGTGGCTTTGGCATTAGCCTTTCTTTCAATGGCTTTATATATTTTTGAATTGCACTGTACTTCTTGATGTCAATACCGCGTCGAGTGAAGATCAAATATTTTTCATCGTAATCAATTCGGTATTCATGCACATCGCGACCCATTAAGAACGGTTTGATAAGTTCTGCGCTCATCGGATCGTCAGAAATCAAACGGTTACGTAAATCTCGTTGAATGATAAATGCTTCGTTGTAACCAGTCTTAATGCCATAGTAAATTTGATTATCAACAAACTTCCCTAGTGGAACCGATTTTTTACGCAGTTTGTCTAAAATATCTTGCGAATTGTTGGCAGTTAGACTCCAAGTATCAGTTGCCAACGCTCTTTCGTCTAATTTCATGGCAGAAGATTTGATTTCTTCGCTCAACAAATCAAAATCCAAAGATTGAATATTTGAATAAAGAAAGTCTTGTTTTTCGGTTTGGGCACGACGGGTAATAATAATTACGGGATATGCAAGCACATCCCCGAACACGGGCAATTCACCAAAGTCAATAATCTCTACCAACTGGCTTTCACGTTTCAAGAACTCGCGCAAGGCTTTGCCGTAATTCGAGCGCATCCATTTGTTGGAAACGATCATTCCAAAGTAACCGCCAGGCTTGAGTAATTTATGCGCCTGCTCGATGAAATAAATGTATAAGTCCGCTGTGCCTGCAAAGGTTTCAAAGTTCTGCTTAGCGTATGCCTTGAATTCTTCGCCAAGAGTTTCCTGTCTCACATAAGGTGGGTTGCCGATGATGACATCAAATAATCCCTCACCTGAGACCCTAAAGGTCTCAGAGACCTTTAGGGTCTGTGCAATTTGATTCCATGTTTCTGTTCGTAAACTATCCCCATGATGAATATTTTCCAGCATCGGCAATTTCTCGCGCGAGTGTAAGCCACGCAAGAGCAAATTCAAGCGCGCCACTTCCACGGCTTGTTTGTCCTTGTCCACGCCGAAGATGCAATTCTCCAAGACTTCCAGTTGACGCATTCTGTCGTGAAAATCTACTTCGCCTCTCTGCGCGTGTCCGCGTTGTTTGGCGACGAAATCATCAATCACATCAAAGGCTTCGATCAGGAACGAACCCGAACCGCAAGCCATATCCAGCACGCGCAATGGTTTGGATGGGTTGTAGCCATGCTCATCAAGATATTTCCCAACCGTTTGCTGAACGATGTATTTTGTTACGAAAGTAGGTGTGTAATAAATTCCCTGCGATTTCCGCTTCTTCTTTTTCTCTTCAACATGCACGCTGAGCGGAGACGAAGCGTCGCCTTCCGCGACGACATGTCCAAGGTATTGTTCATACGCTGTGCCGAGCACGTCCGCATCCAATGCATTGAAGTTATAGCGCGTGTAATTCTTTTCGTACAATCCCTCAATGATCTCTTCCAAGTCTGTGGGCGGGATTTGTAATTCTTCCGAGAAATGCTTTGCGAACAATTCCGAGTTATATATCCCATCCATTTCACGGAAAAGCACAGCGAGTTCACGGTCCAGATGTGTAATCTGCTTTTTGTCTTTCAACACGCGCACCAGCGATTGCAATCGGTTTTCTTCCACTTCGCGGTCTTCGGCGGTGCGGATGAAGATCAAACGATTCAACAAACGCAGAACGGCTTCGTCAATTTGCGCAGGGGAATAACCCAGATTGAACGCTTTGTAATTCTTGAATAAATTTGTGCGCCACGATTTCAAGTCATCGAACAAAATCTGACTGACCGCCTGACGCTTGATCTTCTTGCCGACTTTTTCCGCCTCCGCATCCAAACGACGTGAAACTGTTTCGGCTTTCGAGAGCCACCACAAACGCTCAAAGTCTGTGAGATAACTGTCAACATTCAATTCAAAGAATTGCGCGCTGAACGGATTGCTCTCCTTCCATTCGGCATTGAACACGCGTAGACCTTCAAAGTCCGAGAGCAACGCCCACGTGACCGATTTTGTCCACGCGTAATCAATCGCTTGCTTTACCCACTGGGGATCATTCAAGTCTTCGTTAACTCGTTTAGTTTCGAGAAAGAAGCGCGGCGTGTTGCCAATGCGGAATGAAAAATCCACCCAGCCGCGTGAAACCTTTTCTTCAGGGCTGACTTCATTGATGTTATTGATGTCCCAACCGAGGGCTTTGAACAACGGCAGAATATACCCAAGCCGCGTCTGCATTTCATTCATCCCCTTGCGTTGCGCGGCGGGCATGTCTTTGAAATTTTTGACCAGTCTTTCGATTTCGGAATAAGCCAGTTCTTGAGAGATCATTGTTTGTCCCTGTGTGTTTGACTGAGCGTGAAGATGACTGAATTATATTCCTTTTCCTTACTATCAGATATTGCCTTTCTTACATCGTCCAAGCCTCTGCTTTCATATCCACTTCATCAGACCAGCGCGTTTGTAACGCAGAAATCTCTATCACAACATCATCAGGTAACGGTGTGATATTTTTTGCCGCATCGATGAATTCTTTGAACCTCTCAGGGTTGCTTGTGGCTCCTACCGTAGCGCGGACTTGTGGGAAGCTGTGCGCAAAGCGGACGCAGAACTCTGTCCAACTTTGGATGCCGGAACGCTCGAAGATTGGTGCCACTTCCACAGCGCGATGCTGTAAGTATTCCTTCCATGCCGCGCCGGGGACGTCGCGCAGACGATGTACATTTCCGCCGGAGACGGTGCGCATGGCGACGATCGGTTCATTGCGTTCCACAAGTTCATTCCACAATTCGTTCGATGCAAAGCGCTGCAGGGGATTGAGATAAAAGATATAACCATCCACGATGCCTTGGGGATATCCGCCGCGCAGGGCTTTCAATGACGTGCGTGATGTCCAGGGGAAGACTTCAACGACGAAACGGTTGACGAGTCCATCCTGTTTGATCTTGGTGAAGGCTTCGTAGCATTTGCCGCCGTTGGCAAATTGCTCTGCCAGTTCGCCGCTCAGACATAACTGTCCCAGTTCCAAACTGTCCACTTCAAGCGCTTCGATGTGTTGGATAATCGTGTCCCGCAATTCATCTGAATTGTTCCAACCGATCTTCACGATCAATTTCGGCACTTTATTGCGTTCTTCATCGAAGGCGGTCCGCAAGACTTTCAGCGCATCGCCGTAGGCATGGCTGGTGTGGAACCAGACACCTGAGTCCATGGCCGTGTGCGCTATTTTTACACGGTCAGCGAACGGGATTTTGTCATCGCCCAGGCGGGTTGTCCCATACACATAAGGAGTGATGTCGGCGAGTGATTTTGTTTGAGGCATGTTGTCCATCCTTTTCAATGTGAGTTGATTTGATGTAAAAACAAATGTCCCGCAGGTTTGAGGAGGCGATGAAGTCCTGCGCTTAAACCTGCGGGATGTTATTGTTTTTGTAAACGCGATATTATAAAATCCAAAGCGCGTTCAAGATGTGCAACACGATCCAAAGACCCGGGATGGCGTAGACCTCGATCCGGTTGACGCGTTTTACAGCCTCCTGGCGTTCGGGCGCGTCGGAGCGGATAATCCAAATCGTGATGGCGAGCGAAATCAGGATGACGATATAGTTGATGATCATGAAATTATCGCCGTAGGTCAGATAGCCAATCGGGGGGACGCGGGAGGTAAAGTTCAAGTGATACAACACTGATGCCACCAACGAGCTGGTGATGATCGCCACGCGGTTGCCGATGTTCTTGGTGGTAATGAATAGCGCAAACAAACTACCGAGCGCGATGAAGATGGCAGGGAGCAGACCTTTGAGCCAGCCTGCCAGCGCAGGCTTGGTTAGGTGAACTGAGAATACATAGCGCGTATAGGTTGAATCCCAGGCTGGATAATATTGGGGAATGATCTCAGCCTTGACTGATTGCTTGTCAAGGTCCCAGCCCAAAATAAACACTTGAGGATCAATGGCAGTTGTTTTCGGATTTACTGCATACACAAGTTCGGTATTATCAAAATTGCCCTCGATGACAATCTTTATATCGTGGCTGTCGAATGGGTATTTTATCAGGCGCACTTCTTGAAACACAGTGGCTGAAACGCGATAGATGGGTGCTGTTTCAGAATCTTCGTCCTCCACCAGTGGTTTTGATTTTGTAACCCCATTCAGGATTTCAAAATCAGTAATTTTGTCCTTGCATGTGGACGGACAGGTGAACTCGAGATAAAAATCCACATCGATGGCGCCCGTGCTGATATCCAATGCGCCTGCACGGATGAGGTAGATGCCCACCTTTATTTCCTCCGCCTGGTTCGCGCCTTGCCCTTTGGCGGATAAAACCGGTCCGGCAAATACAAGTGCTAACATAACCAACAACACAAAAATCATACGACGTGACATTACAACCTCCTAAATTTATTACTGACAGGATTTTCACAGAGTTGATTCTGTGATATTCAACAGGCCAAGGTTTTCGAATTATAGTCTTTATTTATAACCCGTTGTAGTGGGTTTCGTTGTTCAATGACCAAGGTGAGCCTTCCAATGCACCCCGGTTGATAGCCAGTTTTTATAGGCTTCCTTGAAATCCGGGTCTTTGAAATCGTAATAATCGGGAGTTTGATCGATCAGGTCGTGGATCAGGTGGATATCGTATTCCACGCGGCGGATGGCGACTCGGTCACCAGCACCCAAGCTGGACGCGGGTCACCATCCAACGGTGCGCCTGCACTGCCCAGGTTGTAGATGCGCTTGCCTGCATGCTCTCTAAAGAACGGGATGTGGGTGTGTCCGCAAAAGACCAGCGAAAAATTTTGCGTATCCATAAAAGCCCAAAGCTTCTCCCATTCTTCATCCTGCATATCGGGCAAAATACCGCGCGAATGATAAAACCATTCCTGATATTGCGGTGCGATGTTGGGCTTATGCCAGCTTTCGGACATCAAACGGTCAATGGGACTATCGTGTACGAGACAGGCATCTTTCCAAAATAGATGGTTATGAAATATCTGAATCCATTCGATGTCAGCATGAGTGAGATGATCTTCCCACCATTGGACCAGATTAATGATATCAACATTCCATTCTTTATCTTGATCTGGCAATTGATCTCGATCAGGTGTTAACAAATATTCTTCGCCGTTGCCCTTGAGGCAGGTCAACTCCGCGTGGTTTGTTTCGCACCAATCGCGCAGGAGTTGAATACAGCCATGCGGGTCCACGCCGTTGACGATATCGCCCAGCATGAATACCTGGGTGCATTCCTGATTCTGCATATCGTTCAGTACAGCCTGAAGAGCGGGGGAGTTTCCGTGAATATCAGAGAGGAACGCGATCTTGGTTGTCATATTTTTACTCAAAAAATTTCTCAAGCAAAACTTCGTCCATATACGT
>Ga0137357_1000043_pt1 | contig 14733 bp, 24 predicted proteins | sample EasRivERMLT860_2_FD_104762 | JGI IMG/M metagenome (GOLD analysis project Ga0137357, IMG submission 104762) | Soil microbial communities from meander-bound floodplain in the East River, Colorado, USA - East River MetaG ERMLT860_2 | ecosystem: Environmental > Terrestrial > Soil > Floodplain ... | reverse complement strand
TTCTTCCGTGATTGCAGAGGAAGCTTTTGAATTAACCTTCAAAGCTTGGGAAGCAGCTAAAGATGAGTATCCAGAAACTCCCTTACTTGTTGTGTTTGATAGTTTGGGTAATGTTATCTCTCAAAGAGATAGTGACATTGATCTTACGGAGCAATCATCGCAACCGGGAGGAAAAGGTAAAATAAACCGTATTGGCTTGAATAAGATGATAGCCAAGATGAGCGAGGATAATGCTGCCGTTCTTCTCATTACCTATACATATGATTTGATGGGTTCTCCCGGCAAGAAGAATGCTGGCGGTGATGCCATGAATTTCTTTAGCATTCTTACCTATCAGACTGCTCGTAAGAAATGGCTTGAGAAAACAGTTAAGGGGGAGAAGCAACGAATTGGTGCAGAGGTAATTTTTAAGCTATATAAGAACCATATCAATAAGGAAAATCCCGGTAAAAAAGAAATCTATTTCCAGATTACTAAAGAGGGAATGTCCTATATTGGAGGTAAAGACGATGATGACGAGTCAGAATCTGCTGGTTGAGGAACTCAAGAAGTTATTAGCTTCCATGAGAATGTCTCGTATGGGTGGTACAGGTCCAAGCATCAGAAAACACTGTTGTTCTAGTTGTGGTCTTACAGACGAAGAAGAAGCTGGAGTCTATGGTTGGAACGACGCAATGGATCTCGTTGCAGATAAAATTGATGAAATTTTAGCTAGGGAAACAAAACTGGCAAAATAGGGTTATTTTCCCTACCCTTAATAACGCTAACCTATTGATTTTTCAGTAGATAGGGTCTATCTTGGTAGTATCAAAGGAGATACTGCCATGAAAAACGAAGGTTTTTACTTTAATACAAAAGAATGGAAATTATATGTGAATCCTCTCTGTATAACAAACTCCGTGAGAGTTCCGACACCTCTGGTGTTAGTGATAGCACCCCTACTTGGTGGATTATTTGTAGTTTATCTACCATTTTTAGGTTTCTGGTTGATATTTAAACTAGGTTATCAAAGCTTAATAAAAAGGAGTAAAAAATGGATCAGTCATTTTATCATGAAGTATTACGAGCATTACTCGTAATGGTATCTTTGGTTGGTGTTGTGTGTGGTATTGGTTTCATTGTCTTATTTCGTAAGGTTAAATTTCTAAAAAATCTATTATTAGATCTAGCTACTGATAGAGAATTGGTTAGAAATTATGAAACCATTAAAATTAAGGTAATTGGTATTGAAACAAAAATGCTTGAGAAAGAAAGTTTATATTTGGATGCAGTTAATTCAATTAGACGCGAAATTTCTGATATTACAGTTACACCTGTTGAAATAAAATCAAAAAAGAAAGTATTAGACGACCATAAGCCAATACCTACTAAGTCAAGCGTTGATCCTGTTAGAGAAACACTTAACAAGTATCTATGGGAAGTGTCAAAAGACAAGCCCGTAAAGAAAACAAAGAAAGTTTCACGTAAGAAGTAACACTCAAGGGTAGCACAGCGGTAGTTGCGCCTGACTGTTAATCAGGATGTCGTTGGTTCGATCCCAACCCCTTGAGCCACTTTTAAGGAGAGCCTATGTTTCTTAATGTTCATGTATGGGTTGATGAGCTTAAGACAAGATTGGATCGTATAATCAAATTGCTTGAAGAAGTATTAAACGAATTACAGAAGAAGTAAAATGAATATAAACTTATTAGGTACAAAAATTCTAGTAAAGATACTTCCAGAAGAAAAAAAAGTTGGTTTAATCCATATACCCGATACCGCAGATATTAACTATAATTATATGCGTGTTCGGGTTGTTGGTGTTGGTAATGGGAAAAGAATAAAAAAGACTGGTCTACGTCGTCCTGTTACGGACATTAAACTTGGCGACGAGGGATATATGGCCAGATTTACGGGCACAAGGATTCTTATAGATCGTGAGCCTTATGCTATAATAGATGAAAGAGAAATAATTGGTATAATAGAGGTAGAAAATGACTCAAGTAATCAAACCACCTGAGCCTTTTGGAGATCAGAGAGGAAAAATAACTATCTTTTTATCAGGCCCTACCAGCCATTTGGCTTGGCGTCGCATGGTGGAAGAGGAGTTTATTAAAGATGAAAAAGTTGTTGTGTTTAACCCTTATTTGAAATCTTGGGATGCTAGTTGGGTGGAACGTATTGTCAATCCCAAATTCAAAGATCAAGTAGATTGGGAACTTGAAGGATTAGGTCTTTGTGATTTGATTCTTATGTATTTTGATCCTAACGCAGAAGCACCAATAACTCTTTTAGAGTTAGGTCTTTTTGCAAAGGAACATAAACTTATTGTTTGTTGTCCTGATGGTTTTTGGAAAAAGGGTTATGTAGAAGCTGTTTGTGCTATGCATGATGTTCCTTTATTTGATGATTTGAAAGAAGCTATTAAAGTAGTTAAATTATACGTAAAAGATCTTGCTGGAGAGTAGCTCAGTTGGCTAGAGCGTCGGCCTTTGAAGCCGAATGTCGTTGGTTCGAACCCAACCTCTCCTGCCAATAAATATTGCGGTGTAGCTCAATGGTAGAGCAGTGGTTTCTGAAGCCATTGGTTAGAGGTTCAAATCCTTTCACCGCTGCCAAATCGGGCCGTGGGACTGCATGGGGTGGTCGCTTCCCTTGCAAGGAAGATGTCAGCAGGGATCATTACCCTGACGGTCCACCATTTTTAAGTAGATATGTAGAGGAGGTAGATATGGTGTGTGACATTAATAAGCAGTTTTTTATTCTCATAAGTGGTGCCTCAATTCCCCTTAATGTTTCATTCCATCCTGAAAATTTTACGAATGTGGAAGACTTAGTAGATGAGACTAAATCTGATTTACTAGAATATATTTCTAGCATTCAATTTCAGGAAGAGTTAGCTCAAGTAGCCTTTACATTAAGAGAGGAATTGAAATGGCATCTAAAATAATGGTGATTTCTGATCTACATTTAGCTAATAGAGTCAATTTTGGTAAACCTACAATAAATCCTACGTTCATTGGTTGTAACACTCGCTTTCATGCTATTGCTGAAGCTGTTAATAGATATGTTGATTTAGCGGTTAAAGAAGGCTGTGAGGCGTTAGTAGTTCCCGGTGATATATGGCATGAACGAATGATTCTGCAAGTGCCTGTACTTAATGCCGTTTATAGTTTATTTGAAGAAGCTAATAATAAGATTCCTACCTATATTATGACTGGAAACCATGATATGGTTTCTGCGAAAGCTCTTTATGGTGAGGAAGGGCTTCATTCGCTATATGCTTTAAAACAAGTTTGTAATGTAATAGATAATCCCTGCATGACATACACATATAGTTTTAATTTGTGTTTTGTTCCTTTTAATATTTCCAAAGATAAAACAATTGCAGATGCTAAAAAACTCTATGAAAATTCAAAACAAAGGTTAAAACCTTCTGTAGTATTTTTTCATCATAGTTTTGAAGGCGCTGTGACTGGACCTACAAACTGGAGGATGCCTTCTGAGATAAAACCTTCCGATGTTCCGCCCTTCGATGTAAAGTTAAGCGGGCATCTCCATCACCATCAGACACTTGGCGGCATAACATATGTTGGATCACTGGTTCAACATGACCTTGGGGAGCGTACTTATAGCCCCGGTGGATTGATAGTGTCAGATGATGGTACTTGGAAGCATATACCTAATGAGGTATCTCCTAAGTTCGTTGTAATTGAAGCAGTTACGCGCAAAGATTTGCTCCTAAATAGACCTCAAGACTACAAAGTTATCAAGTGGCTTGGTGATGAAAAAGAGGGTTTAGAAGTAAGAGAAGACATGGAAAATAGTATCGTTGAGATTCAGTCTAAAGAGATAAAGCGTGAAGCTAGAACTAATATCAATAATATGGATACAATTGAAAACATGATGAAAAAATATGTTACAGCTAAACTGGGTACAAATAATGAAGGTGTTTTTACTGAAGGTTTAAGTATTTATAGAAATGAAGTATATAATGAAAATATTGAATTCTAAAAGTTGTTATAGTTGTAAAATAGAAAAGCCTTTTGAAGAGTTTTTTAAAAATAAAATTTTTAAAGATGGATTACACCATAAGTGTAAGCCTTGTGAAAAAACCAGAAAAAATACTGAAGCAAATATTAGGAAACGCAAGAGATAATATTAAAACATTACAAAATGCTGTTGAATATCTTAAGAGGTTTGTTTAATTTATGCGTATAAAACATCTTCATGTAAATAATTTTTTGAGTATAGGAGATATACATATAGATTTAGATAGACAGGGACTTAATTTAGTATTAGGAAAAAATAACGATTCACAAAATTTTGATAGTAATGGGTCTGGTAAGTCTAGTTTATTTGAAGCAATAATTTGGTGTCTATTTGGCACTCCTCTTCGGGATTTAGCCGTTGATGAGGTAGTCAGGAAGGACCAAGATTCTGCTACTGTCTCTGTTGAGTTAGATCCAGAAGACGGTAGTGGTAATGTTACAATTAGAAGATTACGACTAAGAAACAAGAGAACTGTAGTGGAGGCAATAACTTCCACGGGTGCTCAACTATTTCCAGCTAACAATAATATAGACTTCCAGAAAGAGCTAAACCTTTATCTTGGAATGGATTACAAGACCTTTATTAATTCTGTTTACTTCGGTAAAGGGTTGACTAAGTTTTTCATGTCGTCTACTGATGCCGAGCGTAAAGATTTACTGGACACCATTTTACAGGTAGTATCGTTTGATGAAGCTCTTGAGCGTGCTAAGGCTAGAAACAAGATAGCCGAAGGTAAGTACCAACGTATTCTTAATGAGATAGAATTATCTGAAACTAGAATTGAAGAGAGAACAGAATCACTAAGAAATTTTGAAATTTTAAAGAAAACTGCTCAAGAAGAATTTAATAATAAGGATAGTGTTCATAAGAAGGAACTTAAAGAAATAGATACTGAACTAATATTGGTAGATAAAAAGATAGGTGCAATTAAAGACTATCTAAAGAAACACGAAAATGATCTTGATATTAAAAAGAAAGAAATAGATGATAATTCAAAAGAATTATTAGATAAAAATCTTAAGTCTGAATCCTCTACTTTAGGTAGTTTAAAAAAGAAATTGAATATTAGTCTCAAAGAAATTGAGGGTAAATATAGCGAAATATTTGAAGCTTTATCTAAGGAAGAAACAGAACTTTTAGAGGTTGAAGGTCAGGTAATTACTGAAAAAACTAATCAGGAAGGGAACATAAAATATCTACAAAATAAACTGAATGAAAATAAAGTAAAGACTGAAAAATATTCCAAACTTGAGCTAGATTCGACTTGCCCCACCTGTCTTCAGCAAGTAGGCTCTAAGCACGTTGAAGCCATTACGAAGCGCCTAGTGGAAAAGAAAGCTACTTTAGAGGAACAGATCGCTACTGCCATAGGTATTTATAACAAATTTCTTGAAGAGGCAGTGAATCCACTTAAAGCATCCAAAAAACAAGTAGTCGAAGAGCGTAAGGGACTAGAGATAGAAAAAGCTACTGATGTAGATAAAGAGAAGGCGTTACAGGAAGAACAGTATTTTGCTGAAAAGACTAGATTTAGCTTAGATAGAGAAGCTATTGGTAAACTTACGATGATTGAGCTTGAAAAAATAGCTACTGAATTTAATAATAACACCATTAAAGAAAAAGAAAAATTAATAGACCTTAATTCAACAAAGTTTCAGTTAGAAAGTAAGAAAACTTCAAGCGTTTTTGAAATTAATCGGCTCAAAGAAGACATAAAGAAGTATGATGGATTGATATCCACATTAAATGAGTCAATAACTAAATTTAATAAACAAATAAGTAAATATAACAACCTAGCCACGGAGACAAGGGCTACTCAAGAACGGACAGCTTTTTGGGTTGAAGCATTTGGCCCAAAAGGTATCCGTTCTTTTATATTTGAGCAAGCTTTACCCTTTCTAACTGAAAGAGCTAACTTTTACTCTACCCATCTTACGGGTAGTACTGTCAAGATTGATATAGCCCCTACTACGACAACCAAGACAACTAATAGCACCAAAGAGAAAATACATATAGCAGCTATAAATACCGTAGGTGCTGATGTCTATGCTGGTAATAGTAGTGGCGAATCCCGCCGAATTGACCTTTGTATCCTCTTAGCGTTGCAGGATCTTATTCAAAGTCGGGCTTCCAAGGTATGGAGCACAGTCATTTTTGACGAAGTGTTTGATACCCTTGACACAACTGGTATTCAATTAGTCATTGAATTATTCAGGTCTTTCACAGATAAAAGTATTTATATCATTTCACATAATAGTGAATTGAAGCAATATTTTGATACATGTATTACAGTAGTAAAAGAAAATGCTATATCTAGTATAGGAGTATAAATGAAAAAAGAAGGGGGTAAAACAAAGACTAAAAAAGACAGATTATCGCCACGCGATGCCCGTCTTAAAAGATTGTATGGTCTTAACCCCGGTGAATATGAAGAAATTTTGGCGTATCAAGACGGAGTATGTTTTATATGTAAAAGACCCCCAAAGGAAGGCAAAAATCTTCACGTTGACCATAACCACAAATCTGGCCAAACTAGGGGTCTTCTTTGTTGGCAAGACAACAGTGCTCTTGGAAAATTTAAAGATGATGAAAGTAAATTATGGTATGCTTATGAGTATATAAGGAAACCTCCAGCAACTTTTGCGTTGGGAAGAGAAGTATTTGGTAGAGTTGGTCGTGTAACTAATAAACGAAAGCGTAAAAAAAGAAAAAGCAAGAAGGAGTAGAAAATGGAAAGTAGAGTGTTAGCAATTATAGATATCCAGAATTTGTTTTTGAGTTCAAGGGAGCAATTCGGACCATTAGCGAGAGTAGACTTTGTAAAGCTAAAGGATTTGTTTGTATCTGAACATGGTGAAGATGTTATTGTAGATAAGATAGCCTATGTACTATCTTCTCCATACCATGATGGGCGAGATTTTTCTAGGTTTTTGAAGAAACAGGGTTATATAGTTTTCAACAAGATGGCCCAATTGACAACCAGCCCCCACGATGATAATATCCATACTACACGGAGCCGTAGTTGGTCAGATAATATGGTGTGGGAAGCTATGAAAATTCTTCCCAATTACGATGAGATTTTTATTGTTTCAGGTAATGGCGGATTCTGCTCTGTAGTACGCGCTGCCAAGAATGACAATAAGAAAGTAACGGTTGTTTCTTTCCGTTCCTCGCTTCAGGCACAGTTGGCTTCTGAAGCCGATAAGGTTGTTTATCTTGACAAGGAATACTTGTATGACTCTTCTTCGTTTGCCAAGAAGAGAGAGCAACAACAGCAAGAAATAGAAAAACCAACATTGTTATTGGATTAATATGTCATCAATAGTAAAAAGTAACTATAGTCAAGAACAATGGGATAAAGCCCGAGAATTGATTGTAAACAAACCAGAAGTTTCTTTAGTTAAGATTTCTCAGATGGTGGGTATTCCACTAGCAGTAGTTGAAAGCAAAGCTACTAAAAGTGGCTGGTTGAATCAACGAGATATAAAAGACGCTCAAGTTAATACAAAGCATCTTAATCGAGTTATTCAAGAAGTCGCTTTACAGATAAATGATGTACATCAACACGTCTCGGCTCTTGTTGAAACCTTACAGTATGCTCACAGAATTAAGATAGTGAAAGATAAAGATGGTTCTATCCATTATGTTAATTTTGAGGAGTATCCCGGTCGTCCAAAGAATTGGAAGGAACTAACTCCTGAACAGCAAGAGGTTCTTCTTAAGTATATAGCTCCCTCTAGATTCAGTCGTTTTATGGCTGATTTGTTAACTGTTCTTAGTATGAAGAATAACAATATAAACTTCATATCCAAGATGATTAAGGGTAGCTTACCGAAGGTAGACCCTTCTGTTCTAGATATCTCTCGCAGAGATTCTGATAATGTAATGCTTGACGGTATCCCTGTATTTGAATTAGACGTAGTAGATGAAACTAAACCTACAGAACCTGTAGAAAAGAAAGAGGAGTAAAATGAGTCTTATAGAAATGCCTAATTTTCAATCCGTTAAAGAAGCGGAACAATGGCTTAAAGGCAAAGTAACAAGAGAAGAAGTTAAAGAACTTGAGAAGGACTTACGCTCAGTACAGTTAGTTCTTAATAGTCAAGCACAGCTTATTAACAAGTTATTTCATCTTACTAGAATTAATGGTTTACAGCTTGAAACGCTTGTTCGTATGTTTAATAAGCCCCATTTTTTCCAAAATGAAAGTACATCTTTTAGAGATGAATTTGACGATGAACTAAATAGAACTTTTTTAATGGTTTCATTTTTAGATAATTTTAGTGATAAGGGACAATATGCTGCTAAACCAATGAAAGAGCGTATTGAATTGATACGAGACTGGAATAAGCAACCAGATACGCTAAAGATTGAAGGATATCATTTTGGTTTACCTGAGTATGTGAATGAACATTTTAATGAGTTTACTACCTCTGAACTCACGGGATTAGAACATGAGTTCAAGTTTAAAGTACAGAATAAAGAAGAAGTTATAGCGACTCCACAGGCGGAAACCAATGAGCAACCAGTCCAATCTTAGCAAAGAAAACGAAGACAAGATTCAAGCTGCCCTAGCAGAAGTAAGGCATGTCTTGAATGAACGTCTTGGTGATAAGAAGTATGCCTATTACATGAATATCGTGTGGGCCGAAAATGAAGAAGCGCCACCACTTAGCATATCCACCCTCAGCAAGCCAGCGCCACCACCGGAAGTCGTTGGAGAAGAGGAAGATTTTTGGTTTATGGTTTTAACTGAATCTATTAATAAGGACTTGTTTATAAACCAAGTCATTTTATTTGATGTAGTGGATAAAGTTTTGTCTAGTAAAGAACATAGACATGATCGTGTAATTTCTCAGATAGATATAAATCCAAATAAATCTAGTGTAAATTAAGGTGTATTATGAATAAAATAGAAACTGTCCTGTTACCACCAGAAAAGGATGCTGCTGCAAAAGCCATCCAGCGCCTTCTTAATGAAGGCTGTGGGATTATATCCGTTGCTCCAGATATGTCTTCCGTAACCGTACAGCGTAATGTAGTGGATGTGGAAGATAAAATTAACCCCACAACAGGTAATCCTATTTTATTGGACTAATATGTATAGTTTAAATTTAGGACTCCACTTGTGGAGATCCGTAGAAGGAGAACCTATGGTTGGTCGTTATGTGCCTAGTGGTTATACTCTTGAATTGGGATTAGCCAGTGTGGGTAAAGGTTGGTCAGGTCTTGTAAAAAGATTGTTTGAAGAAAAAGATAAGTACCCAGAAATTTTAGTTACACAAGTAAAAGAAAAATTTGGTTTGCTTAGGGTATATTATGATCATGATCTCGTAAGATATCATGAAGAATTAAATTCAGAGTTATATAAAGATCATTATAAGCTTTTTCATAGTTTAGTGTATAAACTGGAGGAAGAGTCTCGCAACATTTGTGAAGAATGTGGCAACAGAGCATCCTTAGTAGAAATCAAAAATTGGTTTCATACCCTTTGTGATTCCTGTACAGATCGTCTCCGGCACGAACAAAACTAAGATAAAGGCAAGAAAAAATGAATTCATCGAATAAACTTTTGAGTGATATTGTCTCTTTTCGTAGTTATGCCAAATATTTACCCCATTTACAACGTCGAGAATCATTTGAGGAAACTGTTAATCGGGCAATGAATCAACAATTAGATAAGTTTCCAAAATTATCTAGAGATATCATTACAGCTTACAGAAAAGTTCATGAATATAAAATTATGCCTTCAATGCGCTCTCTCCAGTTCTCTGGTGAAGCGATACAAAAGAATCCCATTAGACTATTTAATTGTAGTTACCTTCCTATTGATAATTCTAGATGTTTTGGAGAGGTATTTTATATCCTTCTTTCGGGAGCAGGGGTGGGATTCTCTGTTCAAAAGCATCATACAGAACAGCTTGCAGTAATTAAGAAACCTAAAGAAGAAAATTATTTTGCCGTACATGATTCTATTGAAGGATGGGCACAGGCTATTGACCTATTGATAGATGCCTATTTTTACAATCGTATCCGGCCTATTTTTGACTTCTCTTTGATCCGCTCTAAAGATAGTAGACTAAGCACCACCGGGGCCAAGGCCCCCGGCCCCGAACCCCTCAAGCACATGCTGACCTTGGTGGAGACGCGACTTAAAGCCACCACTGGCAGGAAGTTACGCCCACTTGAGGTCCATGATATCGTGTGTATAATATCTGACGCTGTGCTGGCTGGCGGTATCCGGCGCTCCAGCCTTATCTCTTTGTTCGATTACGATGATGAAGAGATGCTTAAGTGCAAAACAGGTTCTTGGTGGGAGTCGGCTCCTTGGCGTGCAAGAGCCAACAACAGCGTATACTTTGTCAGGTCTAAAACAACTAAAGAACAATTTGACACTATTTATGATATAGCCAAGGAGTCTGGTTCTGGTGAACCCGGATTCTTCTGGTCTAACGATGAAAACAAAGACATGGGAACCAATCCCTGTGCCGAGATTTCTCTTAATCCAAATCAATTTTGCAACCTGTCTACGGTTAATCAGACCGGTATAACTACTGAAAAAGAACTACATAGTCGTATCTATTCAGCTACCCTCATTGGTACTCTTCAGGCAGCTTATACAGATTTTCCCTATCTTCGGGATAGGTGGAAGGAGCAGACTGATAAGGAAGCTTTACTTGGCGTATCCTTTACAGGCATTGCAGATGAGGGCAATATTATTAAACCAGAATGGCTTCAATCGGGTGCGGCTTATGCGCGAGAGGTTAACGAGAAGTATAGTAAAAAGATTGGTGTCAATAGTGCAGCCCGTATTGGTGCCATCAAGCCAGAGGGAACTTGTAGCGCAGTTTTGGGGTCTAGTTCTGGCATACACGCTCGCCATTCTCCTTTTTATCTTCGCCGTGTTCGTATGAATAAGAATGATTCCTTAGCTACTTATCTTAGTTATGTAGTTCCGGAATTAATAGAAGACGACGTTGCTGCTGCTAATACTATTATCATTACTATTCCACAGGAATCTCCTGAAACGGCTATAGTAAGAAATAACGAGACAGCATTATCCTTATTAGATCGAATTTTAGTTTATTATAACAATTGGATCATACCTTCGCATAAGGAAGGTATTAATCATCATAATGTAAGTGCCACTATCTCTGTAAGGGATAATGAGTGGGAACCATTAAGAGTTGCTCTTTGGGAAAATAAAGAAAAATATAGTGGTATTTCATTGTTACCTTATGCAGACCATATCTATAAACAGGCACCTTTTGAAGAGTGTGATAAAGAAACTTTCGAAAAAGCGTCTAAGTATGTGAAAAACGTAGACTTACGGGATGTTAAGGAAGAACAGGATAATACTACCAGACAGGAAATCATAGCCTGTTCTGGTACGAGTTGTGAAGTTACTTAAGAGGGTGTAGAGCCTATGCCGTGGACGGTAGGCCCCCTCCCCTCCCGTCCTTCCTTCCGGCACGAAGCCTCCACGTTAAGGGGGACATGGCCCCGGAACGTCCGTCGCGCTCCGGGGCTTTTTGTCTTGACTTTTGAGAAAATAGTGGTATATTGAGGTTGAGATAAAGGGTGGATTTATAATTATTAGAAGCCCTTGTCTTAAAGCGGGGGAGGTTAATTACGTTGGATACGTCGGGTAATTCCGCTCGGTGTTCGATTCACCTGAGATCTCGCACGGGAGAGTGTCCGGACGCTCTCTTGAGGTTTCACCCTCCCCATGTTTTTTTCTTAAATATATGATATTATTTTGGCTTGGTATTGTAATCTTATTTTTAAGTATTATACTCGATTGGTGTCAGTATCGTGGTAAATTTAAAATCAACGGTGAATAATGTTCGGGGTTGGTATATAAGGTGTGCCTCAGCCTTCCAAGCTGATGAAACGGATGCGATTTCCGTACCCCGATCCATGGCAGCATGGTGTAAGCGGTTAACACACCGCCCTTTCAAGGCGAAGAGTCCGGGTTCGAACCCCGGTGCTGCTACCATTTCTTCTAAGCGTAATGTGATTGACTATTATAGAGGATGGGAAAATGACCTTATTAAAACAGACCTTGAGTTAAAGGCTTTTCCTTATTCTGTTCTTATGGTAAATCTTAATTACGATTTCAATTTCGCTACTTTTCTTCGTAATGCTAATGCTCTTGGTGCTAAGAATATTTATTATTATTCGGCCAAAAAAAGATACGACAAAAGAGGTACTATTGGAACCGATCATTATACTGTTCCTATACATATTAGAACTGGAAAGGATGTTTTGAAATTAAAAAAAGAATATACTTTTGTGGCTATTGAAACAGGTAATGATGGTAAATCTTTAGATTCTTTTGTATGGCCAGATAATCCTTTATTGATTTTTGGTTCTGAAAATATGGGATTATCTCAGAGTATTCTCGATATGTGTGACTACAGAGTTTATATTCCTATGTATGGCAGTGTTAGATCATTCAATACAGGATGTGCTTCAGCTATCGTCATGCATGACTTTGTTAGAAAATATAAAGAGGGAAATAATGCAAACAGTTAAACTCGATGCAACTTTACTGGAAATATCTAACAGTCTTGGTGATGCTATTCGTCAGTTGAGAACTTTAATTGAGGAATTAGAAGAGTCAGAATATAAAATGCTACGTGATAAACTTGAGAAAAAGGCTGGTAAATTAGAAAGAATCCACCTGTTTATTCGGGATATAAATGGGACTTGACAAACGCATAACGACGCTTTACACTATCCAAGGAAGGAGAGACACATGCCCGGTACAGCCGAAGCCGTAGAAGAAGTAGAAGAGTTCCCTATTGTGGTAGCTGACATTGAACCCACAGGAGAAGAGAACAGACCCGGAACATGCACCGTCTCAGCCGCCTTAACCATCAATCTAGGTAACTATGAGTCCATCAAAGTCAATGTAGGTTTTAGCGAACCTTATAGTGGCGTTGGCGATGACACTAGAGAAAATAAGTACAACGAATTAACTTCTTTAGTAAACGATAAGCTACAAGATTCTGTAATTGGTTATACAAAAACAGCTAAGGGTTTATCAATAGAAATTCATAAATATTTGAAGAAAAACAATGAATAAATTTCTTTTAAATCCAGTACTTCATGTGTATAGTCAGTATTCCTTTCATGACGAAGCTGTAATTATAGGTAATTTAAAAGGATTAAAGATTTTACATGAAACTATTGGAAAAGTGATTGAGAATAATTCGCACCTAGAATTTGGTGAAGGAATGACCAATGACGGAGAAGGCTACGATATAATTGTAATTAAAGAAGAAGATGAAGATATCCTTAATAGATTAGCAGTACCTTACAGTGCAGAATATGCAGCAGAAAATAGGGAAAATGCTATTGATCCTTATGACTTAATTAAAGAAGAAGATTATAAAAAGAAGCAAAATAAAAAGGTTTGATAAATCAACAAATCTAATAAATGTTTAAGAAAGAAAGGACTTTATATTTATACCATAAAAGGGAGACATCAATATGAAATTTCTAACATTTTTAGCTGCTTTAAGTTTAGTTGGGTTGGTTGCTTGCGCTAAACCAGAACCCGCACCGGAACCAACACCAGTACCGGAGCCTACGGCTACTGCGGTTGCGCCGACACCACCAGCAACGGTAACAACCACAACGACCGCCGCACCAAAGACGGCTGCTGACTATAAGAAATCAGCAAAGAAACACCCTAAGAAATAAGGAGTAAATATGCTTTGGACAATTGTTCTAGTTCTTCTGGTTCTATGGCTTCTAGGACTACTTGGTGGAGTTGCTCTTGGTGGAGCTATTCATGTTCTTCTAGTTATCGCAGTAGTGGTCATCATTATTCAACTCGTTCAAGGCCGAAGAGTTCTTTAACATAGCGGCGATCTTCGGAAGAAAGATGGTCTCATACGCCATCTAAGGTGGTTCGACCCCGCCCGCCGCAACCAAAATTATATGAAAATTTGTGGTAAGTGTAAAGTAGAAAAACAAGACACAGACTATTATTCTAATGGTAGTCGAAGAAGGTCTTATTGTAAGATTTGTAGTTCTCTTTATCAAAAAGAGCATAAAACCCAAAATGAAGAGCGGTTAAGAAAGCAATGGCAAAAAGCTTCTAAAAAATATTATACTTTAAAAACAAGTAGAGTAAAAACTTACAGACGATATGGATTGTCTGTAAATGACTATTTTAGTTTACTTGAAAAACAAAATGGAAAATGTAAAGTTTGTAATGAAGAAAAGAAGTTAGTTATAGATCATAACCATAAAACAGGAAAAGTGCGAGGATTACTTTGTTTAAATTGTAATACAGCATTAGGTCATTTAAAAGATAATAAAGAAATTATGCTGTCAGCGATTAAATATTTAGAGTTTGTTTCAAGGGCTTAAACACAATATAGAGAACTATATTAATAACATATTCTCTCCACCTTTTAAGGTGATTTACGTGCCCTGAAACAAAAAGAGTTTGTGGTGTGGTTCTCTAAAAACCACCCCATTTTACACCGTGAGTTTTAATAACTCACGCAGTAGGCTCCGATGGGTGTCCTACGAAGTAACCCGGTAAATTCCGGGTTACTTTTTTTGTGCTTGACAATCACAAAGCGACGTAGTACATTAAGCGCCGAGGTGGTTATGGATAATTCTAACATTTTCGGTGAGGGGTTAATGGTGGCTAATATTGAAAGAAAGAAAGCCTATGAT
>Ga0137357_1000037_pt1 | contig 15371 bp, 18 predicted proteins | sample EasRivERMLT860_2_FD_104762 | JGI IMG/M metagenome (GOLD analysis project Ga0137357, IMG submission 104762) | Soil microbial communities from meander-bound floodplain in the East River, Colorado, USA - East River MetaG ERMLT860_2 | ecosystem: Environmental > Terrestrial > Soil > Floodplain ... | reverse complement strand
GACGTGCTTCGATATCCCCAACGGGGATCCGAACGTCTCTTTGAAGGATGGAGGCGGGGTCGGACTCTCGGTGTAGACCGGCGAGGTCACCTGGCAGGGACGGTTCGAGGCGATGGAGATGGCCCTCCAACGATCGGAAGAGGATGGCGTCAACTTCCTACAGGTCGACCCGCGGGAGCGGTTCATCATCACGGCTTTTACGGGCGGGTATCGCCGGAAGAAGGTCATCGGCAAGGATATCTACTCGGATGAGGTCGACAAGAACGAGTATTCGCACATCATGAACGCCCTCGAGTATGTCGCCTCCCGAATCTTCGCCATCAAGAAGGCGGGCCCCCGGCCACGGCCGGCCGCCGATATCTCCGCATCCTACGCAACCTGACCAGGAGGGAACTATGTGGCCTTTCGACGGAAAGAAGATCGAACCGAAGCCGACCGAGGCGGTCGGTTACACCAGGACCCCGAAGGACGGCCGCACGTCCACGGGGTTTGTAAAGCCGAAGAGCGGCGGGATGGGCAACCAGAACGCGAACGAAATGATGAAGGCGATCGAGGATGACGAGATGGGCATGACTCCCCCCAAGGAGAAGAAGGGGAAATAATTGCCGATCAACCTCGCACTCAACTATCAAGTCTCTTTCGGGAGCGGCGCCCGGACGGTCACGAAACCGACCGATACGGTCGAGGGGGATTTCCTACTGGCAGGGGTCTATCATCAATCTTCCAACGCTCATTCCCCACCGGACGGGTCGTGGTCTCAACTCTACACCGTTCAGCAAACCTACTATGGAACCATGCGTGTAACTGTGTACTGGAAACGTGCCGGGGCCTCGGAAGGCGCGAATTATGTTTTCGGGGCTTCTTCCACTTCGAGCGCCTGGGTGTGGAGAATCACGGGGGTAATCGCCGCGGGGGATCCTCTCGACGGGTCTATCAACCAATCGGCCATGAACGGGCAAACAGCGGGAACCACGATCACCTGTACCGGCACTACCACCGGATTCGCCAATTCAGCCGTCATTATGGTGTGCGGTCATACGACCTCTACCGGATGGACGTCCTCCCCTCTGACGATTCGCGTATCGACAAACAGAACTGGATCAAGCGCAGATCTTCAAGCCGTTCCCGGGGTAACCGGATCGAAGGATATGTACCCTGGTGCAAGCCATTACCGCCTGGGAACTCTATTCGCCCTCAAGGCCGTACCGGAAGCCGGGGCGGTTGGCATCATGTCGAGCCAGTACCGAAGGAGGGGCGCATGAGGTTCCTGAAAACGAACACCGCCGTTATCGTCACGGTGGGGCCATTCTTCGACAAGACGGACGGCGTGACGATCGAAGGCGCCCTGACGATCACCAACGAGAAGATCACCCTCGTCAAGGACGCCGACGATGGGAACGCACCGACGCTCATCCTGGACAACATCGCCGGCGCGGCCTCGGGCACGGACAACGATCTCAACTACATCACAAACAACGACTCCGGCCTGATGCAAATCGAACTTTCCGCGGCCAACGTGAACTTCCTGGGGCGCCTCTTCCTGACGATCACCGACGCGGCGAACCATGTTCCGGTGTTCCACGAATTCCAGGTGATCTCGGCCCAGATGTTCGACGCCATGTTCGGCACCGGAAACCTCAACGCCGACGTGGTGAACTGGAAGGGGAGCGCGGCGCCGGCCATGACGGGAGACGCCTTCGCCCGCCTGGGAGCCCCCGCGGGTGCCTCCATCGCGGCCGACCTGGTGACGATCGCCGCGTACCTCGATACCGAAATCGCCGCGATCCTCGAGGATACCGGGACTACGCTCTCCGCGGCCCTTGCGGCGGTAGCGGCCGAAGTTACCGCAATCCTCGCGGATACCGGCACGGATGGGGTCGTGGTCAACGCCGCTGGACTGGCGACCGATGCCGTCACGGAGATCGTCAACGCAATCAAGGCGGCCGTGATCGAAACCGAGGGGTCGATTACCCTCCAACAGGCCCTCTCGGTCTGTCTCGCGGTCCTGGCCGGTGTGACGGCAAGCGGAGGGGCTTCCCTGAAAACGCCGAACGGAGTGGCCGTCCGGGTAGCGGCCACGATCAATACTTCCTCGGAGCGTACAGCGATGACGCTGACGCCGAGCGCGTAAGGAGCGAGACGATGGATAAATCGGAATTCTTGAAACGTCAGCCGGGATTCCCCCTCTACGGGACTCCCTGGCAACCAAGCCCCTTCGATTGCCCGCACTTCATCGCTCCATTCGTCGGGTACGAGTACATGAAGCGCCCTCCCTACGAGGTTAACGGGATCACCCGATGCGACGATTGCGGGCTCATCATGCGCAAGCCTCTCTCCGTTCGTGAGGCCGGCCGCAAGGGCGCCGTCGAACTGGACGATCCCCGCGTCATGAAGCATTTGATCATGAACAGGGACGGCATCGAGCGTCTGTACCACGAAAAGGACGGCCGCGGAGGCACGAAGCCGGGAATGGAGATCTTCCAGGTTCCGAGATCCTACGGTGGGGCCCGCTCATGACAAACCAGGACGTCATCAACTTCCTGAACGCCGCTCTCAAGGAATCCACGGACACCTTTGGACCGTTCCGGAAGGTGATGGTGGAGTGCTACGACCGCTACCGATCTTCGCGGGACTACTCGAAGAAGAAGGACTGGCAACATAAGATCGTGGTCCCGACCGTCTACCCCGCCATCAAGGGCGCCGCGGGGCTCCTGAAACGGATCCTCATGAAGTCGGAGAAGTTCTTCGAATTCGTCGCGGAGCGCCAGGATGACGCCCCACAGAAGATGGATCCCGTCACGGGACAGCCGATCAAGGACTCGATGGATAACTTCGCAAGGGCCTTCACCCGCAAGGTACGCTTCCACCTGGACGAGGCGAATTTCGTCGATTCCTTCGGAGAAGGCGTCGAATCGGCCCTGGCCGTCATGCTCGGGATCCTGCGGTTCTCCCCGGAAAACGTGGAGGACGATCGCGTGGTCTGGGCGCCGATCCCGGTCGTGGATCCGAATACGGGACAGCCGGTGATCGACCCGTCTACCGGAAAGGCCGTTGTGCAGAAATACGATTTCGTCAAGGAAACGACGAAGCGGGCGAAGCTGAAAATCGAACTTGTGAATCCGCTTCTCGTCCATTTCCCCCTCGATCGGTCCTGGATCATCGAGGAATCCCGGCCGCAACTCCATACCCTGCTTGAAAACAAGGAGGGCATCTCCTGGGACAAGAAGGAACTGAACCGCCTGACCCGCGAGGATTACGGGACGGCCGCCCGCACCGAGGCCGATACAGAGCGCCTCAAGATGCTCAAGATCAAGGAGCCCACGAATAGATACCGCAAGGAAGTGGTCCTGCACACCTTCTGGGGAACCGTCACGGACGATAAGGGGGGAATCGTAGTCAAGGACGGCCGGTTCATCGTGGCGAACCAGAAGTACCTCCTACTGAAACCCTCGCCCTCCCCGTACTGGCTCCGGAAACACCCCTACGTTTTCATCACGCCCCTGAAGGTCCTGTTCCAATGCATCGGCGCCGGCATGATCGACGGCATCCGGCCGATCCTGAACGCCCTGGATAATATCATCAACATCGCCGGCGACAAGGCCCTCTTCGCCCTCCTGGCGCCGTCCGAAGTGAACGTCGACGCCTTGAAGGATCCGCAACAGGCCGAAGGCGGGCTGACCCCTGGGAAGATGTTCAAGACGAAGGGACCCCTCGGGCAAGCCTTCCACCAGACCCAGGGAGGGGATATCCCCGCGGGCGTGTTCTCGCTTGCGGAATTCTTCAAAAACGGGATCGACAATCATACGACCTGGACGCCGGCGATCCAGGGGATGCCGGCCCGCAGGGATACGACGGCTACCGAAGTCAACCGGAACACGGAGGCTTCCTCCCTGTCCTTCGAGAATATCGCCGCGTCGATCGAGCAAAGCGGCGTCATCGAGTCCGTCGAAGTGGCACGGGATTTCACGGTGCAGTATTTCATGGACCCGCTCTTAAACCCCGAGACGGACGATATCTTCCGGCAGGAAGGCTTCGATATCGCCAATCTGCCGGAAGCCGAGAAGTACGCCTTCATGAACAAGCGGTATCCGATCCGGGTGAAGGGCCTTACGGCTTTCTTCGACAAGCAGAAGGACCGCCAGGATATCCTCATGGCGATCGAAGTCCTCGCCAAGGTCCCCGCTCTCCTGCAACGGCTCGACCTGGACGAATTCCTCAATCGGTTCTTCAATACGTTCGATTGGCCGAATCCGGATCAACTCGTCCTCGATGTGCCGGCCGCCGTGCCTGGGGCCCCCGGCACCGTGGATCCCGTTACGGGTCAGCCTCTTCCCCCCGCACCTGGGGTAACGCCCGGAGCTGTACCTGGCGGGCCCGCAGTTACCCCCGCGGCGCCTCCCCCGGGTCCTCCGGCCCCGCCGGCGCCGGCAGAAGGCGGCGGGAAATCTCCCGAAGCGGTAATGGCTTTCCTCAAGGAAGCCAGTACCAGGATGCAGTAGGAGGCAAGGTAGATGGAATTGACGGCCGATCAGAAAATAGCCCTGCAAGTGCGGATTCAGCGGGGACAGGCGATCCGGGAATTCCTCGGATCCGCGGTCTACACGGCTCATATCCAGGGGTACATCGCACAGAGAAAGGAGGAATTGATAGCAAAGGCTTACCTCAACCTCGAGAGTCATTCGATCCTGGCGGCCGCGATCGGGGCGCATTTCGAGCTTGGGCTCTTCGAGGACTCCCTGAAAACGACCGCGGCCGATGCTCACTTAAACGCCGAGGATCTACCGGAGGATCAGTCTCCGGATCTCACGCAGTAGGAAGGGGGGAAGGTGTTAGTCAACGAGATCAAAGTAAAGGTCACCTGTACCAAGAACGGACAGGAAGTGGCGATCGTCAACAAGACTCCGTGCGTGGTTGCGGTCCTCACGTTCGTCCCGGTATTCGATCCCCTGCTCGATCGGGGGAAATACCTCGAGCTTGCCGGGAAATCGTCCTTCCGGCTCATGAGCCCGGAACTGGCAATCAGCCAAGAGATCGAGATCGGAAACGATTACATCCTCTCGCTCTCGCAACCCTCAACCTCGACCGGCCAGGGAGAAATCCCCGCCCGGAAGAAAAGCAAATAGGGAGGTGTTCATGTTCAAAAACCTTCTACTCACCCTGGCAGAGCCAGGGTCAGAAGGTGGAAGCGGGGGGGGAGGCGAACCCCTCGCTACAGGTATCCCACCGTTGCCGTCTGCTTCCGCTCGTGAGCGCATCTACGATCACGCCGATGCCGCTCCGAATTCCGAAAGCACCGGCGAAAAGGCCCCCACGGCACCCGCCGCGGATCCCGCCACGCCCCCGGCAAGCCCGGATTCGGCTAAAGCAGGAGACGCGCCCGCGGCGCCGGCGAAGGGCGCCGAAGGAACTCCGGACCCCGTATCGGAGAAACGAGTGAGAGACGCACAGGCGGCCCTCACGAAGGCGAACCAGGCTCTTGCGGAGGAACGCAGGAAGAACGCCGAAGCGCAGGGCAAGGTCACGCTGTACGAAAAGTACGTCGATCCGGTCAAAATCGTGGAACACGACAAGACGGAAGTGGAAAAGGAACTCGATCAGCCGTTGACGAAGCGGGATCTCGCATCCCTCAAGCCCGCCTCGCCCACGGCCGAGCAACCGCCCGATACCCCGTCCACGTTGGACGCACCGACGAGGGAGAAGTTTCTCTCGGATTACTACGCGACCAACGCCCACGTCCTCCCCTACGCGCAATCGGGGGAGGCTTACGGCGTGTTCCTCAAGGAGGCCGAACGCCTGGGCCCGGAAATCTCGGGTCTGTCCGAACTCGATCAACTCTCCAAGATCGGGGACGCCGTAGCGACTCATTTCCGAGCCAGGGACGCGGCGAAGGAAAAGGAGATCGCGGATCGGCTGAACAAGAAACGCACGGATATCAGCGCCGGGGGCCTTCCTCCTTCGGGAGGCGCACCGGGAACGGGCGAAGCCGAAGATCCAGGAGACGATCCTTCCGCGGAATTCGCGCATCGGAACGCCGTCCGGAATCGCGTCCTTCGGCCAACCATCTAACGGACCTTTAAGGAGGCCAAAAGAAACCAATGGCGGTCGCTTCCAACTGGGTTAACCAGGGATCCTACCTGGCTAACGCCAAACTCAGCCGTACCACCCGCCACGCGGCGCAAGCGGAGATGGTGTTCCGTCAGTACGCCGACGTGCAGGAGGAATTCGGCAAGAGCAAAGGCGACACGGTGAACTTCGACAAGTGGAGCAACATCAGCACGGCAGGCGGGACGCTCGTGGAAACCGCCACCATGCCGCGCCGGTCCCACACCCCCTACAAAGGCACCCTGACCGTTACGGAGTACGGCAACGGCCACGGGTACACGGGGAAGCTCGAAGCCCTGTCGCAGTTCGACGAGTCGCAGAAGATCAACCGCATCCTCAAGAACGACATGGTGGAGACGATGGATATCACCGTCGAGGCGCAGTTCGCCGCGACGAAGATCATCTACGTCGCTTCCTCAAGCGCGGCGTACAACGTCTACACGGACGCCACGCCCACGCAGACCGCCTCCGCGTCGTTCGACGATTACCACGTCAAGAACATCGTCGACTATCTGTACCAGACCATGAAGGCGGCGAAGTTCTCGGGTGGGTTCTACCACGGCATCCTCTCCACCCAGGCCGCCCGGGGGCTCCACGACAAGCTCCAGGCGATCTGGCAGTACACCAAGTACCCGGTGAACGGGGAGATCGGCTCCTACTACCAGACCCGGTTCTCGAAGAGCAACAACGCCATGTCCAACGCCATCGGTGTCTCGGCGGCCTTCGGCGAGGCGTACATCTTCGGGGCCGATACGGTCATGGAGGCGATCGTCGTGCCGGAAGAGATCCGGTACGAAGTGAAGGACTTCGGACGGGACAAGGCGATCGCTTGGTACGCCTTGCTCGGCTTCAAAATCTTCTGGGCCGCCGATCCTGACAATAGCATTGTCAAGTTCGGCAGCGCATAGGAGGGGGCCGCCATGAGTGACGCAAGAGGACGGTCCTATTCGGCCATCGGTGGAGCGAAGCAAACGCTCCGAATCGGTACAACCCTCACCCTGACCGGGACCTCGGCGGGAGGCGCCATCGCCGGCACTTCCATCCGGATCCCGTTCCCGATGCGCATCATCGGGTGTTCCCTCTACAACACCACGGGCGGGACGGCCGCGGGGCCGGTCGTGAACGTGGTTAAGTCCCTGGCCGGCACGGGGGCCGATGTGGCCTTCGGAACCGGGACCTACGGGACCCAGGCCGACGCGACTCAGAAGGAGATGAGCGTCACGGAAACCAACTTCACGACCGGAGACGTCGTTCGTCTGTCCGTCGTGGGTGGAACGATCGCGTCAACCCCGGTCATCGGGTCCGCGGTCCTCACCTTCGTCGAACTGTTCGAATCGGCGTAAGGATACCAACCGTCAACCTGAGGGGCCCCTTCGGGGGCCCCTCTTAAAACCAAGGGGGAAGGGGATGAAGTTTTTTCACGGGGAGGAATTGGAACTCGAAGAATTGAAGAAAGAATTTCCGTATCTGACGGAAGAGGACCAGGCGAGAATGAAGAAGGATTTCACCTATCACCCGCCGAAAGGGGATCAGCCCGAGCGGTACCTCGTCATCCGGGAGGTTGCGGGTGGAATGGCTTTGATCCTGTTGGGGAAATGCCCGCCGTCCCGGGAACGGTCCCTGGCCCTGACGGCCCTGGAAGAGGCCGTCATGTGGGCGAACGCCTCGATCGCAAGGAACGAGTGATGGGGAAAACGCTCGTCATCCGGTACGCGGCTTTCGGGGATTGGCTCTACACCTTGCCCACGATGCGGGCTCTGTACGATCGCGGGGAAGAGGTTTATCTCCATACGAATCGGAAGGGATTCGATATCTTCATGCAGGACGATCGGTTGAAGGAGGTTTCCTGGTTCGAGCCCTTTGTCGTGCCGAAGGAACACCAGAAAAGCGCCATCGAAGGGGTCTGGGAAGCTCTCATCAACCGGATCCGGCCGGATACCTTGCTCCACCTGTCGAACACGATCGAGGGGATGGGGCTGGCGCAACGGGAACAGCCGAGGTACTGGAATCTATCCATCAACAAGCGAAGGAAGCTCCTGGGGAAGAAGCCCTTCGCCGTCATGCCGCTCCATCTTTGCCTGGGCAACGAAAAGGACGCCTACAAGGAGATCGAGACGAAAGGCTACGCCGCGATGGCCTTCACGAGCAAGGAAATCGAGTGGGCCGAGAAGTGGCGGGACGCGAATATGGGGAGGTTCATCGTCCTCATGCCGCTCCACGGAACGACTCTTCACAAGCAGTTCCCGCAATGCCAGGATTGGGCCGAGACGATCTTGAAGAAGTACCCCCTGGCGAACGTCTACCTGGCCGGCGACGGCCAGGGAGTCAACAAGCCCTTTGGATTCGACGGTAGGGTTACCTCCACCCTCGGCGCGCCGATCCGTCAACTCATCCTCATGGCCCGGTATGCGGATCTGGTGATCGGGCCGCCTACGGGGCTCCTGACGGCCTCCGTCATGTGGGGCACTCCCAGGATCTACCTGGCGACGGACGCCTCGGTGAGGCAACTCACCTACGGAGCGCAGTACGATTTCTCGATTCAGTCCCAGACGAAATGCTCTCCGTGCAACCGGGCGATCTACGAGCCTTCAGATTGCCACGTCCCGGTCCGGGACAGCGGGCTGTCGGAATGTAGCTACACCTTCGATAAAGAGGAAGTCATGAACCGCGTGGAATTCGTCTATTCGAGATGCCCCTGGTCGTGGTCCGGAAGGCATCGGACGCCCTTGTACGTCTCCAAGGTCCCCCCGCCCATCGAGGCGATCGACTGGAAGCCGGAACCCCTGTCGGGGATCGCGGCGGGGGCGGCGGCGCTATGACGGCGATCATCTGGAACGAGAAAAGCCGGCCGGAACGGACGCACTCCTACATCCCGGAAGTGGAGAAGGCAAGGGCTCTTTTCACTCCTTACGCCCAGGGAGTAGGGCTCGATCTTGGATGCGGGTGTCAGAAGATCAGCCGGGAGGCGATCGGCGTGGATTGCGATTTCATCCCGGGAACGACGAACATCGCCTGGAATCTGAACGAGGACCTTTGGCTCATCGCGCCGAGATCCCTCGACTACATCTTCTCGTCTCACCTTCTCGAACACCTGGTCGACCCGGGCTTGAGGCTTCCGGATTGGTGGTCGAAGATCAAGCCCGGAGGATACCTCTGCCTGTACCTTCCGCATGGAGACTACATCACGAACCAGGGGGAGGAACACATCTGGAAGCGGCTCTTCCCGGAGGATATCCTCGGGTGGATGCGCGGGATGGATTACTCGACCGTACTCAAGAAAAACCGGCCGATTGATCCAGGCGTGGAGGATATCTGGCAGGAGTATTCCTTCGCCCTGGTGTTGCGCAAGGGGAAGGGAGCGACGAACCAATGACCTGGAAACCGTTAAAAGATATGACGGAGTATGTCCCGGAAGTGGAGAAGTGCCGGCCGCGGCTTCTGCGGTTCTGCACCGGCCAGGGACTCGACCTGGCCTGTGGGACGAAGAAGATCAAGGAAACGGCCATCGGTTGCGATATCGGCCGGGAGAAGGACTCGGCCGCGGATTTTGCGATCGACCTCGAAGGCGGGCTCACGTTGTTTGCAAATGATATCTTTGATTTCATCTTCTCGTCTCATTACCTCGAACACGCCAAGGATCCTCCGGGGCTCCTTCAAGAGTGGTGGAGGGTGATCCGGCCGGGGGGAAACCTCGTCCTCTACCTTCCCCATGCGGATCTGTACCCGCGGGTGGGCCATGAGGGGGCGAATCCGGACCACAAGCACGATTTCAGGCCGGAAGGCGTCCTTGAGATCATGCGGGAATTCGCATCGTTCGAGATCCTGCACAACGAGATCCACGCGGAAGAGAATGAATACTCCTTCGACCTGGTGTTGAAGAAGCTCTCCACCGTGCCCGGGCTCGTGATCGACCGGCGATCGCCGACCCTGGAACGGGTGAAAAAGGCCCTCGTGATCCGCTACGGGGGCATCGGAGACGCGATCAGCGCAACGCCCGTGATTCGAGCCCTGAAAGATGAGGGGTATCACGTCACGTTCAATACCTCGGATAACGGCATGGAGATTGCCAAGCACAACCCCAACGTGGACGAATTCATCTATCAGGCGATGGACGAAGTTCCGAATCCGGCCCTGGAATCCTACTGGAAGGGGCTCTCCCGAGGGTACGATCGCGTCATTAACCTCTCCGGAACGATCGAGGAAGCCCTCCTGGCCATCAAGGGGCGCAACCCGGAGTACGAATGGAACGACGATGAGCGGCGGGCGAAGTATGGGAACGTCAACTACTACGACCACGCCTTGAAGTTCGCGGGGTTCGACCTTCGAAAGAAAAACGGGGAGATCTTCTTCTCGGAAGAGGAAGAGGGGATAGCCCGAATCTGGCGAAAGACCCTCGAAGGGCGGTTCGTGGTGATCTGGGCCCTGGGCGGGTCGGGACCGCACAAGCGATTCCCCTACGCGGCGATGGCAATGGCTGAATTCGCCCGCCTCCATCCGGAAGTGCTGTTTATCACCGTGGGAGGCCATGCGGAGAAACTTCTCGAACTGGCGGCCGATGACGATCCGAATTATATGCACCGATCCGGACGGTGGGGAGTACGGAACACGGCGATCGCGGTGAAGTACGCGAATCTGGTGATCGGCCCGGAAACGGGCGTCCTGAACATGGCGGGATGCTTCGATACACCGAAGATCTGTATGCTGTCGCACTCTTCCTGGGCGAATCTCTGCAAACATTGGGAGAACGACTACTCGGTGCAATCCCGGCAGAAATGCTCTCCCTGCCATAAGATGATCTTCTCGATGAAGGAATGTCCGGTCAACGAGCAATTCAAGGTTTCCGCGTGTGCCGCGGAGTACGATCCGTCCGACATAATCCCCAGGATGAAGGAGGTATTCAGAAAATGGCGCCGAGCAAATTCGACCCTCGTAAGCCTTCCGGTATCGCCGTCGACGATTCCAACGGAACAAGATGGATCACGCAAGGCGCGTGGAAATATCATCCAGTAACCAAGGAGCTTCTGCCGGGACAGCTTCCGGAGCAATCCCTGGCGCCTCCCCAGGCGCCGTCGTGGATGGGAGGGGGGATCGAGACGCCGGATCTCCCCGCGGGGGTAACGGATCCAGGAGCAGCTCCGCGGGATCCCGTTACCACCCCCGAGGAAGTGGTCTACAAGAATATCGACGGAGAAGTTATAACCCCCGCGGAAGAGGTAACGGGATCCAGCTCCTCGAGCGCCGCTGCGGTTACCCCCGCGGAAGCAACGGTGAAGGATCTGTTCGATATCACCGTGCCGCCCCAGGAAAAAGGCTTGCCAGGAAATGCGGAACCTGTAGAATCTCATCCGGAAGCGGCGGCCCAGGATACCAAGGCCCTCCCGGGGAAGAAATCAAGCCGGAAGGGGTAAACGCCGATGGCTGAACTGCAAACGACCACCACGGGTGTCTACTCCGGGAAAACCCTCACGGAACTCGAGGATGGAGTCCTCTCGAAGCTCGGGGAAACCTCCCAGACGTTCACCCGCTACACCCAGGCTGAAATCCACGCCATGCTGAACACGGCCCTGCGTAGCTTCTGCGTCCGTACCCGCCTTCTCAAAACGAACGCCATCACGATCCTCAAAGCCGGCATCCGGTACTACAAACTGCCGACGAACTTCCATGATTTCGTCAATCCCAGGTGGGTCGCACGGTACAGAGACGCGGGAGGCTCGGGGTATACCCGCCTCGAACGTACCTCCGTGCAGAAGCTCGATAACGTGTCGGGCTCGTGGCGGGATGAAGTGGGAACGCCCAAGGGGCTCTTCCTGGGGCCGGTGTACGGCAATACCCGCATGATCGGGGTCTATCCGACGCCGGAAGTGGACGGAGCGGTGTACGACGTCTCCCAAGATGCCGGCGTGGTGATCTCGGGATCGAATATCTCGATCGGTAACAACGTCACGGGGGTTCATAAGACCGGGGCGAATTCAGCCTTCTACGTCGATACGGAAGGACGGGACCTGGCCGGCCTGGGAATCGTGGTCGGAATGGTCATCGAGAACCTGACGGACGGCTCCAAGGGCGCGATCACGGCGATCGGCAACAGCGAGGCGACGAACGACAAGATCTCCGTCACCCTGGCGGGAGGCACGGACAATGACTTCGACGTGGGGGATTCCGTCATCATCTACGCGGGGGAGTACGGCGTCCTGACGTCATGGGCGACGGACACCGAGCAATACCTCTTCAACACCGAATTCGGGGTTCTGGGGTCGGTCACCACGCCGAACGGGAACCTCGAGTATGAATTCATCCGGAAGGCGGCGAAACTATCCAACGCAAGCCAGTACCCGGAGATTCCGGAGGATTTCCACGAGGACCTCGAGTGGTACGCGGCGGCGGTCCTGCTCGGTACGGAACACGACGGACGGATTGATAAGACCCTCGGTGCGAATTTCATGATGCTCTGGGAAAGCGCGATCACGAAGGGCAAGGAGATGTGCGGAGACAACCTTGGATTCCCCGAATGTATCGAGCCTGATTCCGATTACGTCGGGGAACTGTAGATGGCGACACAAGCAAAACCCACGCGAACAAAGCCCCAGGGGCCTCCGGAAATCAGCTTTACGAAGGGGATCAATACCTTCCAGGTAAACCGCCTACTGCTCGATCCGGGCGAGGCGGCGACTCTCCTTAACGCGGATTTCGACCAGATAGGCGCCCTGGGGATCTCCAAGGCGAACACCGTCATCGCCACAGGCATGGGCCGGATCCATTCCCTCTACAAGACCGGGGATCATCTGTTCGTGGGCGAGGGGAATAACCTCGTCCATTTCCTCGTCACGACGATGGCGAAAACGGTCGTCTCCACGGCCTTCAACGGCGACGATATCTCGATGTTCGCCTATGAAAACTTCCTGTACGCCACGGAAGGGGTGACGAAACTCAAGGTCTACATCCCGACGCTTGCAACGTCGATCTGGGGCATCGACAACCCCCTGACGGCGCCTTCCGGGGTCCTGGGAGCGTCCGGGGATCCCTCCGGAACCTACTCCCTGTTTTACACCTACGTTGCGAAGTATCCGGACGGCACGGAGTATGAAACCGATTTCTCGCCGGCCGGCGTGGTGATCGTCGATAATATGACGATCCAATGGACGTACCCGGAAACGGCGACGGATCCACAAATCACCCACCTTCGGCTGTACCGGGACAAGTCCGGAGTGGTGGCAACCCTCGACCAGGCCAGGACGGCGATCGAGGCGAAACAGGCAACCCTCGAGTCAACGACCGGACAACTGAAATTCGGCAATCTGTTCCAGACCATCATCCGGGCGCAGACCAATAAAGCGATCGCGCAGAATATGACGGCCGATCCGGACGTCATCGTGGGACCGTTCCTGGTCGGTGAAGTGGAGATCGGATCCGTGGGATTCGATGACACCCTCTCCGACGATAACCTCGTGCAGGCCGCCCCGTTCACCCGGGAGCGGTATCGCCCGATCTTCGGAGGGTAGGCGTGACTCTTTCCATCGTCGGTCGGAAACTGCTTTCCCATCAACCGCTGATCCCCGCCCAGGATCCGGAGAACCTCGATCGGTTCGTCTACCTGGCGCATGATTCCACCTGGAAGATATGGTCGATCGTGTGGGGTGAGGATCCTACAATGCTTTGCGATCTCGGGACTCTGCTCGATGGCCAACTCCTTCCGACGATGTGCGTGGTGGCAAATAATAGCTCGACGTTCCTCGGGACCCTCGACGAGACGCCGCATTTCGCCTTCTGCTTCTTCAAGTCGAATTTAGGAGTGGGAGCGGATTACGGCATTTGCGATGTGAACATGAACACGGGCGCGTATACGGTTCATTACCCCTTCCCCACGGCGCACCAGGGCATCATGTTCGATGGGAAGATCTTCTCCAGGTACGAGGCAAGCGGGACGGTCTTTTTCTGCTCGGCGCAGTACACGGACATTGGGAATAACTACATCGTCTGGGGGAAGAAGCGGTACGGGGAAGTGGTCGGGGAAGCCTCTGCGGAACAGAACACGAACGTCCCTGCAAGCCGGGATGCGGTGTTTATGGACGAAATCAACCGGCTTTCGTACTTCTTCGCCTACGCGGGTTATTATTATCAAACCATCCTTTCCAACTTCCAGTCTGGTGGATTGCCTTACAGCGGGTCCGTACTCCCCGCTGAAAACGCCGATCTTGGCGGGTACGGAAACCCCGATTGGATCTCGCATACGATCAATAGCCCCGTCCCGGCCGTCCGTCGAATGTGGGATGACAACTACCTCTACGGGTTCGGGCAGACCTCGCACGGCGGGCCGGCCGTCTACGAGCTATTCTTTTTCAAGAAAAACCTCGTCACGGGGGCGTATGTAACAACGCGGATGCTGACGCTTCCGGCAGGGGGAAGCGGAAACGGCACTTCTCACATGGCCTTCGATATTTGGCAACCTGGGTCGGATACGACCAAGCGGAGGATGTTCTACGCCTATTTCAGGGGCGAGAAGGTTCATTCGTCCCTCGTCTCCCCAGCGGTGGATACGGACTCGATCGCCATCGACAACGCCTACGGGGTGGGCGTCTCCAATCCGGCGATCGTCTCCCTGCACACGGCAGATGAGTACGTCTATGCCTTCCATTCCGGGGGGAACCTCTACGGGAACTGCCTGACGAAAATCATGGAGACGGAGAATATCGCCCCGGACGAGGGAACGGTATCCATCGGCGGGATCGGCGCTCGGCTACTGTTCAAGGACAAGCGGGTGTTCTTCATCGGCGTCCCGAATTATGGGAAGTACCTCTGGTGGGCGCAACCGATGGAGCCTCAGTCCTTGGACGTCGGGTGGGACGGCTACAATACGACGGTGTTCGACGATGAGGATAATACCTCGCTCAACGCCCTGGATGATTCGATCTATGTGGGCTCTCAAAAGGGATTCATCAGGCTTCGAGGTAAATCGCCGGATTCGTGGGTCCTCGACCAGACTCTCGCCACAACGGGCCCCCTCTCCGATAAGACGTCCTCGGTGACTCCCTTCGGGCTGATCTACCCGCGGGAAAACGGCCTGTGGCTGTTCAACGGCTTCACGTCGGTACTGTTCTTCGAGAAAGGAAAGAATCTTCTCACCAACGTCAATTGGGACGAATACGCCCGGGCCTTCTCCCTCTGGGACGGCCGCTACTACCGGCTCTACTACCCCTCCGGGACCGCCACGGAGAACGATCGGGAACTGGTAATCGACCTGATCGGCGGCATCGAGAACGCCCGGGGCACGG
>Ga0137357_1000036_pt1 | contig 15408 bp, 31 predicted proteins | sample EasRivERMLT860_2_FD_104762 | JGI IMG/M metagenome (GOLD analysis project Ga0137357, IMG submission 104762) | Soil microbial communities from meander-bound floodplain in the East River, Colorado, USA - East River MetaG ERMLT860_2 | ecosystem: Environmental > Terrestrial > Soil > Floodplain ... | reverse complement strand
GGTACCATAGGAAACGCCCCCCGCACAGTACGTGTACGGGGGGCGTATGATTCGCACTGTACCATTTCCATATCAGTATCCCTTTTGGTAGTAGCCCCGGTTATCCCAGGTGTTATGTGCTCGCCAGTATTCACCGTGACGTATAACTAGCATACCTCTGTGTCTACAGAATATCATTCCGAACATTTACTTACGTCCTCCCTTACCGTGACGGAATCGTCTATGGTGTCGGCGCTTACGGTTTCTACTAGTGCGGGCCTCACGGTTACGGTGTGCCCACGCAAGGCACGGGCCAAACCGTTCAGCTAGCCCTGGTCCCATGTGCATGATTTTGTACCCTACGTCGTGTGGTAGTCCTGCGTTGTGTCCGCGCTCATGTATGTAATTCATACATAACCAGCATCGCGCGTCTAGTTTAGTGACTGCGTTACCTTTCTCTAGTTCGTCTAGAAGGTAGTCAGATAACCACACCCTGTTACCGGGCATATCCCCCCACGCGTGTGCCCCGCTAATGTCAGACACACGGTACACTTGTACGGGGGTGGGACAGGTATATCCACGGTCGGCCCAGAACCGTACGGCTACCGCCTCTAGGTTTTCTAGCGTGAGGGTCCAGATCGGGCGGTCGGTGGGTAGCGTGTCCATGTTTATCTCCTATTGGCGCGTGGTACAGGACCGCGCGAGGTAGTGACACCCCGCGCGGTTGTGTTATGCGACCTTTACTAGTACGTTCGCGCGGCCGTCCTGTCCAATCTTGACCGTCGCGGGTAGGTCGTTTGGGTCCATGCGCCCTACCTGTTCGGCCATGACACCGAACACGATGTACTCCTTACTGGCGCTCGCTACGGAATCCTTCGGGCCAGCCTTCACCTTGGCTTTCATACCTTCACCGTACTCTGCGCTTTCGTGCTTACCCAGGAACTCGGCCTCGAACAGCTCGAACGGCTGGGCCGCGTCGAACTCTTGTGCGTTCTTTAGCTGAGTCTCCTTATCGAACATTCCCATTTGGGGTTCCTCTCATGTTGTACTTTTGTGGGTTATCACTGGGATGAAGTTTAGCACAATCGGAACGTACGTAGGCTGCGCTACCCGTTCCAGTTATAACGCGCACTAACTTACCTGCGCGGTACGTGTCCATAAGGTCACGCATAAGAAAGGTCCATGCTAGCGTTTCACTACGTGCCACCATCTCTATGTAGTCACCTACGCCGATCAACTCAATGGCGTCACAGTAATCTAGGTATGCGTGGAACCTATCTTTTGGCACGTTTCCTCCCGGGGAGTACCGTAACTTGATCAGAGTGGAAGCTAACTCGATCAAGGGCTTTAAAGTGGCTGAGTCTATCCTTCACGCGCCAGGGGGGTGAAAGTAAGGGTAGCTGTTGCCCTTCATCCTTCACTAGCACGGCGTCGGCGTGTATGGCTACTATGGTATGTCCTTCTCCCTCTAACTGTTTCATTAAGGCTATCGACAGTCTGCGCGTCTCGGCCTCTATCATCCCCCTATGGATAAGGTTGGCTATCGGGGGTTGAATCTCTTTAGTGGTTCTCATGCGGTTCATCATGATCGGCGTGGGTCCTAATAGGTAGCGGAACGGTCGCCCGTTCAGGGACCTGTAGTACGCCATCTCCATTTGTCGGGGGCGTACGCCGAGTATACCATAGGCGGATAGCAACGTGGGCTTTAGCCAGGCGCGGTGGATCGGGTTCTCTGAGACCTCACGTTGCGCCCACTGGGCGTATTTCGCTAGGCCGGTGTCAACGTCACGAGAGGTCCACGCATAGGATATGTGACGAATTTCGATACCGAGTTCCTTAGCCATCTGTAGCTCATTACTGAATAAGAATATATTAGTTAAACCATGCTGGTCAGTCCACGGTACAACGGTGGTAGTCCGGGGCTTAGGTATCCATACCCGGCATCGAAATAGCCCGTGTTCATTCACTAAGTTATCAAACCCTATTTGCTTCTCTCGCGCGAACGGCTCATCAGATAACGTAGCGAATCGTCCACGGGCGAATAAGGTGTTAGCGTCGGGGAGCGTTACCGTTTCGGCTGCATAGTGGTGCGCGTTTTCTTGATCTATCAGGTATACGGCTGGAACTATGTTATTTATGTAACGCTCCCCCATCGCGTAATAGTTACCCGGTAACGCTACCCGTGCCTTCTCATTAGTTTCTTTAGGGACTTTTCTGCGGTCATCGGGGTAAAATCTTTTGTCGCGTAACAACTGTGCGGCTAATCCTCCACGCGTTGCGGTGAACCTTAGCTTGTGCTTGCGCATCCATTTACGTACTGAACCTCCCCAGTGGTACAGCCGTATGTATTCAGGCCACTCGGTCTCACCGTACTTTTCATCGAAATCCTCCATGAAGTCATGAGGGGAGATAGGGTGAAAATACTTAGTCTTACGGTTCGGGGTGCGGAAGCCGAAGAACGATATGCGTATGTCCTGCATAGTTCGGACTTTTGGCTCCCGGGTGGCACCGTCGCTAGTGTAAAATCTCTCGCTAGTGTTTATGGAGAAGCGCGCGTTCCATTCCGGATCATCCTTGAAAGCGTTATGTACTTCTAAGAATACGCGATGTGGGTTGTGGCACACTAACATTATGGGAGTGGTACGTCCCGCTTTTCCTTCATGGTCGAGAGGCCAATTGTGACGCAGGTACTTGACCAGTTCGACAGTATTTCCCCATCGGTATGCTTTCGCGCCAGGTACGTCCTCATACCATACACCGTCCGACCTGTCGCAGACGGCGATCCGCATTTTAACTCTGAAGTTTTTACGGGGCTTTACGATCCGCTCTGGGTTAACGGGCGGACCTAGTTGTGCCTTGTATGAAAAATCCCGTACGCTCACTCGTACAGGTCTTCCAGTTCAGCTATCGCGTCGTCCAACGGGTACTCGCTGGACAAGGCCCCTATGGTGTAGTAATCCCCATCGTGTATAAACACGGTGCGATCCGCTGATTCCAACGAACGATCAGTGGGCGCGCGGCCTACCTTACGGTCGTCGGCATCGTACACGGCGTGATACGTACCGTCACGGGATTCCCACCCGACTACGTGCGTGTCTGACGACTTGTCAGATTCGCGGAGCCGCGAGGCCATCTGTGATATGCTGAGGTTGTAGTGTCAAGGCGGAAAGTATACCACTTTCCATCGCGGCCCGCCCCCACTTTTGGGGAGCGGGCCGCTATTATGTAGAGGGGTTGGGGTTCCCTCCGACCTGCCGGTACGTACGGTGAGCTTACTCGTATGTACCGGCATAACTTCGAGTCACAGTGAGGATACCTAATGGCTGAGGATACCGACGGTACTAGTACCGTTACCGAGGACGGCGAGGGTAACAATACCGTAGCGGACGCTATCAGTGAGGCTGTACGTATCATTGAAGCTGCCGCACAGAAAGCTGCCGAGGCTGCCGCTAAATGTGGTGACATAGAGGCGGCGCAACGCATAGGAGCCGCAGTGGTAGAGGCGGTGGACCGCGCCGTCGATGATCTAGAGACCGCTGCTGAGGCCGTCGAGCAGGTAGCTGAGGAGGTAGCCGAGGAGGCTCCACCCGGTCCGGAGGCTGAGGCCGCCGAGGAGGCCGTAGAGGTCGCGCGCGAGGCCAGTGAGGCTGTAGAGGACGCTGAGGCTGAGGTACGTGACGAGCAACGCGAGCAGGGCGGTGGTGAGACCACCGAGGCCGTTGCCGTCGATCAGGCCATCCATGAGGAGGCTGAGGAAGTAGTAGAGGAGCATCCCGTCGAGGACGCCCCTGTAATCGAGGCGGTAGAGGAGATCGAGCAAGGGATAGCCGACGAGCAGTCTGAGGGACCGCCCCCCCTTATCGCTCCCGAGCCGAGCCACCCTTACTACCGTGAGCGCAAAGTAAAGATTTTTGGCAAGACGATTAAATTCTAACGAGAGGGAACCCCGTGGACTCAGAACAAAAGATGGCACTCTTAACCTTCAGTGTGTATATCGGTGTAGCACTATTCATCGGATACAAGACGAGCCAGATAGCGGATGGTCCGACCAATACTGAAATCTTGCACGCTCTGGAAAATGGCGCAGCCGACGCTATCCGCTCAGACGTAGAGTCAGCGGCGGCAGAGCAGGCGGTCAATAACTAATGCCGCTGAAGGAGATAAAAGATCCCGCACCCGATAAGCCCAAGGGGAGCAAGAAGGATGACGGACCTAAAGCGTCTGACGCTAGTGCCGACCCGTGGAAGTATCTAGCCGATGGCACTAAAGCTCGACAAGGGCGTAAGCTGCCGTTCGAGAATCAGTTGCGTGATTTGTTCGACACCGTTGCGGGCGCGGTAAAGCTAGCGGACTCATTCTCCGGTGAGGTAATCGGGAAGCAGTCAGAAGAACTAGCGTACGGTTACGCAAAGCTAGCTAAAGAGGACGCCCGCATAAAGGCATTCTTCGAGAGGGCATTTACCGCATCCGCATACAGCGCGGTAGTTGTACCTACCATACTCACTGTGGTACCCATCGCATGGCACTTTGGGTTAGTACCTGGCAAAGTGGGTATCCCACTCACTCTCGCGTCGGGCATGATGCCCGTTACTCGTGAGCAGGAACGTGAATGGGTAGCCAGCCAGGAAGCGGAGCAGGCACAAGCAGAGCAGACGGCTGCCCGTGGTACTCACCCCCGCACTGAGGACTCCGGTGACGACGACGACTCTGCTTGAGATACCCTCACTCTCTTGGGATGAGTTCCAAGACGAGTTTGTGTGGTATCAGGGAGAACACGTTACTGGTATCGGTCCGACCAAATCCGGAAAGACCACTCTGTTCCGTGAACTTATGCGGCGGGCACGTCGTGAACATACCCATCCGTGGCAGGTAGTGACCGCTACTAAGCGTCGAGACGAGATACTCGACACGTTTAAGCCCGACGGGTTTGTAAAAATGTCATCGTGGCAGGTACACGATGCGGAGGTATTCTCCAAGGTAATGCTGGCACCCCCACTCCCTAGCGCGAGGGATAAAGCCCGCCAGGCCGAGCCACTGCGTGAGGCCTTGACGAGTATTTATCAGCAGGGCGGATGGCTGGTATTACTAGACGAGCTTAAGCACCTTGCGGACTATCTTAATCTCAAAGCAGAGATTGAGTTACTACTACACCAAGGTCGATCTGCTGGCATAACCGTGGTGTGTGCCGTACAGCGTCCACGTCACGTACCACTAATGGCGTACGATCAGGTTGACCACTTGTTTATGTGGGAAAGCCGTGACAGTAATATCAGCAAGCGGTTAGCTGAGATAGGCGGCAAGACCGATCCCGACCTAATCGAATATGGGTTGGACCGGCTGAAGTCTCGCCACCACTTCCTGTACATACACCTTTCCAGTGGGAAGGTAATCGAAAGTAAGGTGGAACTGTAACCATGCTCATAGATTTCATAGCCTTCATGGCTAAACTTCTACTCGCACTAATCATCCTGAAACTAATCGAGGTACACGCGGTTCGCAAGGATAATGAATCACCGTTCGGCCAGGCAATGGCCTTTCTACTCGGTTAATGCTCCACTATCGGTAAGGAGACAGTAAGCAATGAGACAAGCACAAAAAGGTGGTCGCGTTCCGGGACCGCCCCCCGCTATGCCGGTGGTGCCGTTCACGTCTGCGGCTCACGAGCATACCGAAGTAGCATTCGATGAAACGGTCGAACTGACCGCAAACCCTCGACAGCTTCCACCGATCAACGTACCTGCATTCGGATATTTCCGTCACGCTCTGATTCAGGTTGACACCGTTACGGACGGCGAACAAGAAGCGGAAGCGGTCACGGCTGAAGATTTCCCTTGGAGTATCTTCCAGTCCATACAAATCGGTGACGTAAACGGTGCCCCCATCTACGGACCGCTAGACGGTTACGCCGCCGCGTGGACCTCGATTCTGGGTGGCTATGCCGGGCGTCCCGATCCCCGTGTCATGCCGTTCTACAGTGGCACGTTCAAAGCACCGTCATTCCTCCTGCGAGTTCCGCTGGAGATTTCACACTATGACGGTTTTGGAGCGCTTGCGAACCAGAACGCAGCCGCGTCCTACCGGGTGAACCTTACCCTCAACGGTACGGGTGAGCTAAGTACCAAAATCAAAAAAGCACCGAAAATCCGTATCCGCGTGTTCATCGAGACGTGGACCCTTCCGAACGAAACTGACCTCGCAGGTCGGCCCCAGTCGGAGGCTCCCCCGATGCTCGATTCCGCGCAGTACCATAGTGCGTTCGTTAAGGACGTTCCCTCCGGTGCCATGAACGCACAGTTCGTGCGCGTCGGGTCCCTGATTCGTAACGTGATCGTGATCGCGCGTGACAGTGAAGGTGTGCGTTCGGATGGAGTGTTTCCGACGCAGGCAATTCTCGAATGGGACGCGCGTAAGATTCGGGAAGATACGCAGGTAATGTTGCAGGAGTACCTGGCGGCATCTGTGCCCGAGTTGAAATCCCGTGACGCGGGTGTATTCGCGTATCTGTTGGATCGGAGTACCAAGAACACGGTGGGTGACGACTCCCCCGCGCTCTGGCTCCCGACCGCACAGAGTACGCGAATGGAAATCAAGGGTAACAATGAAGAAGCCGGTACCCTGCAAATCATTACCAACGACGTTGCACCTGTCGCCGTGCAGCCGAACGAACGGTACCAAGAGGAAAGTCGTACCGGGTTCCAGCCTGAAATGGGAGCGGCACCCGCCGCGAGAGGGTGAGTGATAAATGGCACACCCTGTACTAGAGCAGCAACGAATCATGGAAGGTGGCGGTCCCGTAACCGGACCGCCACCGGAGGACGGAACCATGCCGTATGACAGTGAATGGGTATCGAAGCAGGTACCGAACATTGTGGCCGCGATGGCCGTGGGTTCCGTCTTGACTCTGATAGTCCTCCGCGCAGCGGGGTTTCGTTTCTCATTCGGCGTCAACGTAGGAGGGGGTTCCTAACATGGGTAAGTACAGTTATCTGATCGCTGGCATGGTGGCAGGCGCGGTTGCCTACCACTATTACACTAAGGCCGGTTGACTGTGAGGGCTAACGAGTGGGTGTTCGCATCGGTAGTGGTAATCGCTTCCACTTTCGGTGCGATCTTTCACGTACTCGATCCGACGGCCTATGCGGGGTTGTTGGGTACTGCCATCGGATACGCAGGTAAAGGCGTCATAACGGATTTAAAAGAGGAAGGGAAGGTAGGCTAATGGAAGATAATTGCGAGACCGTAGTGAGGATCAAGGGTACACTTTTGGGGCAGCCGGTTGACGTTGTGATTGGTGAGGAACCGGCTCCCGAGCAGCCCGAGGAGGTCGATCCCGACCAGCCCTCAAACGTGGGAATAGAGGCGACCGCCGAGGGAGAAGTGCTTAAGCCCGGCGAAGAAGTTGCCCCCGATCCCGACTCTCCACCCCCGGCTGTAGCCGGCAATTCGGAGCAGCTCTGACATCGTGACGTACGGCTTTGCTCTTCTAACCGCTGGAACCCTGCTGGTATACAGCGGGTGGTCGAATAGCACCATTGCGGAGGTACTGCAAGGGCTTGCGATTAGAAAGGGCGGAGCCGGAGACACGGGGTTCATATCTCTACTCACGGCACCCGCCACCGGGGTTAAGGAAGCAGTAACCCCCGGTGGCGGTGGCGGTAACAGTAACACGTCGGCGAGAGGATTGTCTACGTGGACGAACCCAGACGGCTCAAAAGTACAGATAGCTAAATGGATTTACTTCGAGCTGAAACGTGTCGGTTGGAACGGGTACATAGAAAGCGGGTACCGTAGTAGACAAGAGCAAGCGCGAGTGTGCGCTACCGGAGTGCAGCCCTGCGCCGCCCCCGGTACCTCTATGCATCAGGGTAAGGTATTCCCTAAAGGTGCCATAGACGTGCGAGAGAGTGAAGCTGCCGACCTAGATGCCAAACTCAAGGCCGCACACTCACCACTCGTCTATGCCGGATCGAAGGACCCGGTACACTTTTCACATCCGCACGGTGGGAGCTACTAATCGTGAATAAAAAGTCAGCCATACCTGTCAGTGCGCTAGTCGTGTTCAGTACGATAACGCTAGCTAATATCAACAATAATGGACAGTTACCGGGTACCCGTGAATGGTTAGGATTTGTGGTGGTATACACCATGATTTCCGCTGCCGCCGACTTTGGCGCTCCATTCGCAGGAGGGTTCGCAATGTTAGTAATGATTACCGTCCTACTCACTCGCGGGTTAGAAGCACTTGAATTCGTGACGGGTAAAGTCACTCCACCGAAAAAACGCAAGCGCGGTGGGCGTGGTGGTACGGTGCCTATAGCGCGACCTAACGAACCAAGGAAGGTATAGAACATGGACCGTATCGCAGATATTCTAGCCGGTGTGACTGCGGTGGCGATGGTAACTACCATCGTTGCACACCGTAACACTTCTAAAGTGATTGCAGCCGGGGGTAAGGCATACGCCGATGCCCTTAGTGCCGCAATGAGTATTCGTTAGGCGGATACCAGATGCCGCCTCCCTACGTCGCCGTACAAAATATCAAACCAGCAGAACGTACCCCCACGCTCGCGCCCTCACAGTTGAATGCGCGGCTCGCGGAGGTCATCGCACACCAGCAGGCACCGGAGCATCCACGCCAGGGTGACACCCCTGCGCGAGTGGCACGTAGGCCCATGTACTCAGTGGTAGCCAAACGTCAGATGCGCGCCGTAATGGCAGAGCACCAGTCCGGTGTAATGGGTAAGACCGCGTTCCAGTTGCTGCTAGGAGCGCCACAAGGCAAGTCCCTATCGTGGGACGAGCGAATCAATATCCGACGCCGACCGTCTGAACCGATGGGGAGTAGGTTCCAGCTATCCCCCCAGGTCCGCGAGGAGTATCGACTACGTACCATGATGGGGGCGTGAGATGAATAGCACTTGGCTTAAGGCGAGAACGGCTGGCCTACCCCGGTGGGCATGGATTTCACTACTGAGCGGGGCGGTGGTACTTGGCCTGTACCTGCGCAATCAGAGTACGGATGAAACCGAACCAGAAGAAGAAGGAGAAATTGATCCGGAAGAAACTGGATTAGGCGCATACGCTGGTACCGAGACCGCGGGCGGGTTGGGATCGGTCGGCCTAGCGGGACCTGCCGGTCAGCAACTAGTACCAGTAGAAGCACCGTTTCTTCCCGAGGGGTTCGTGGACCTACTCAGCGCACAGAACTCAAACAACGTAGAAGCTCAGCAGGCAATCGTAGAGTTGGCGCGCGATGCCCTTGCGCGTGAACCTAGCGAACGTGTAGAAGTAATCACCGAGCGAGCGCCGCTTGAGTCGGATCGTAGCGTGACGGGTGGGGGACCGCCCAAACGCAAACCACACCATAAAGCGCTGAAAAAGCCCAAACAGAAAAGTCCCAAACAGAAAAAACCGCCTAAAGGTAAACGCCCCCCAAAGGCGAAGCGTCCACCTAAACCCTCCCGCAAGCAACGTCAGCGTGGCGGTGGCGGGGGGCACCTAAAGCCCCAACATAGTGTCGGTCGCAAGGGAGCGGGGCATCGCGCACGATGAGTAGGAAAGAAGCGATATACATACTGGTTGTCCTACTCGCCACTGGTACTGTGTTTTATCTGGCAACTCCCTACCAGGACACCGATCAGGACTGTGGCTGCGATGGCTAAGTACCCGCCCGAGGTATGGGCATCCCTATGGATCAAAAATGGCGGTCTCCCTAGGAAAACTCGGGAGGCCGTCGCGACCGTTATGTGTGAGTCGGGGGGGGACACTGACGCCGTTAGCTCAGCCGGGGCGCGTGGCGGGTGGCAGTTCATGCCCGGCACCTTGCCTAGCGATCAGTGTGCCCACGATGCTGATTGTTCTACTAGGGAGGCGGTGAAGTTATCCAAGCGTGGCAGGGACTTCTCTGCGTGGGATTGCCACCCTGATTCGGTAGCGCGCAGTGGCACTAGTACGGGTGACGCTACGTATAAAAATATCCTAGCCAGCTTTGACCCTCTCGATCCCAAGGACTGGTTGCAACCGTGGGCACCCGGTGAATCCTTCCCCGGTGAGGGAGCCGCGCCCGGTCTAGGGGACATACCCCCATTTGAGGAAGCCAAGGACCTTGGTGCTGCGCTAGGTCAGATTGCAGCCTTTTTCGTTGGGTTTGGTGAACTCTTACTTACCCCCGACGGATGGCTGAGGCTAGGCAAGTTGCTCGGCGGTTCCTACCTAGTGATCAAAGGCTTGAACATCGTGATCAGGGAGAGTACGGGAGCAGATGTCACTAAGGGTGCTAAAGATGGCGCCAAGAAAGTAGCCGAGACGGCAGCACTAATCGCTACCGTGAAATAGGAGGGGACATGATTTCACCCGAATTTCTTTTTAACATGGGTAAAGCATCCATCGTGAGCGGTGCCGTATTGCTCGGCGTAGCCGCCATTTACAGACTCGCGGAAGGCGGTAAATAGCAATGCCCCCATTGGGATTCCTTGAACCTATGAAACAACTGCTAGGGCACCACGGCGAGAGGCTGCAAGAGCATCTGTCCGGTATCCGTACCAGTATGGCCGCGATAGCTAGTAACACTGAGGCTCAGCTAACGCGCAATCAGTACGCGCGCAAGTCGCTGCCAGTAGGTGAAGAATCGACTCAGCAGCTACGCAACGATAGCGCTTACGGTTGGGTAATCAAATGGGTTGCTTCCAGTGACGCCGACGTGAGTATATACATCGGTACCGAGACCGACGAATCATTCGTCTGTGGACTGGAACCCCCCGGTCCGAACGCGAGCGAAAGGGTGGACTGGTACGTCCCGGTCGGCGGCGTGGTGTTTGTTAAAAACGCAACTGAAGCTGACACTTACGTCAACTTTGAGGTAGAGGTAATGGTGAGTGAGGCTGCCGAGGGGTACACGGGACCGAGCGACGAGCGGATAGAGGTAGCACGGCGTGAGCCGGTTCCTAGCGGTACCCCCCTCGACACTTCGCAGGTGCCGTGAGACGCGAACTCTACGTACCGCCGCAGTCCATACTGGAACCGTTGGTACTGGAACGGGCCGGTACCCCGTTCCTACTACGGTTCCCTAGGGTCATACCCGAACAGCCGTACCTAGGACAGGTCTACCAACTGGGCAGTATCAATCTGATTCTCACTCATGCCGTAGTTCTAAAAGTGGGACAAAAAGAAGCGTTCCCTACCACGCTGGAGTGTTCGTTACAACTACTACGTAACAATTGGGTTGTGGGGGTATGGCCGTTGGGATTCCAGATGCGCTTAACCCCGGGGAGTGAAGGCCAGGAGTGGCTAGGAGAAGCCACTATTTTCCAGGACCTTACCAATCCAGTTGACTACCGTAACGGCGATACTCTTTCCTTCGCCGTGACCGGCGTAGTCCCCGGCAATATTGGCGGTCCGCAACTTACCGAACAAGAAATCAGAGAACAAGAACGTACCGTACGCGAAATTGAATTACTAGAATTACAGGCGCAACTCTTAACCGTCGCTACGGAATCCAGGGAAGATATACTCGCGACGCAGGCGGAAGTAGTAGAAGCGATACTGGACCTGGAAGGCGAAACGGGTGCGATCGGTAATAGCACCGTGACGTTACTTGAAGAAATACTCAACCGACTGTTTGAAATAGAATAGGAGAAATAATGGGTGCATATAGGCTAGCAATAGGTAGTGCTACGGAAGCCGTTAATCCCGGTCGGGGTGCGGCTGGGATGATGCTGGGTATGCTCTTTTCCGTACCCACTAAATTTGAAGGGTACCAAGCGGGTTTCGAACCTAAAATTCGGCTACACACCGGAGACCCTGGCGCCAACTTTACCGAAAACAAAGCTAAAGAAGAAAAAACGGTGGAAGTAGAAATTACCAAACAGGCGAACTATGACACTAAAGAACAGATAGAAGCAGGCCGTAAAAACCTCGCAGCGTGTACGTGGCTGGAAGTGAGCGAAGCCGAGACGTACAAATGGATAGTGTTGATGGACCCGCTCGCGTTTGACAATCCCGTACTTGCCATCGAACTTACCGCGCCCGTCATCGTAGTGAAAGGCGACACGTTCGTAATCAACATCGGGTCGCTTGTCATTAAACCGAAATTGTCCTAGATAAATGGCGACCATAGCCGAAAGGCTAGAAGAAGCAGAAGTCACCGATTCCTTACTGCGCACTGAAAATCCACTAGCGAAACTTGAAGGTGGGGGAGGGACCGTATGGCATTTGTTAACCGGCGACGTGTCGATTTCCCAGACGCTAGCGCCTGAAGGTTGGAGGGTGACTACCGCCTATCCCGGGGGTACCGATGGGGCACAGTTAGATGATGAACCCCACTTACTCAAAGTATCCGGCCCTACTCACGCTTACACGATTGGTACCGTTTCGCTTACCAGCGGAAATACCGCCTCCCGCTGGTACGGTCTCTGGGCGTTAAAGGTGAAAGGGGCCGTTTCAGGCTACCGAGTCAGAGCCGAGGTAGAAGCTGAACTGAGCAAATGTAAACTTCTCATTGAAAAGGCCACCGCTGGCAGCTTTGAAGTGATAGCCGAAGAAACCGGAGTAGCACTTGAAAACAAAGGGGGAAAAGAAGTCGCCACTTTCGCCGTTGTAGTAGGTGAAGGGAATGTGTACTTCTATGTCAAAAAACCAGCGGGTAGCTTTGAACAATTCCTTGAAGTTGCAGACGCTACCTATACCGAAGGTTATAGTTCGATGGAGGGTCGCGGTAATTTTATGCGGCTCAAGAATTTTAAAACCGGGACCTTCACGTTAAGTAGCACTTTTGAAGGTGAGGCAAGTGCCACTGTAGAGTTAACTGTCACCGCTATCGCCACCACGGCCGGTGACACTAGCGTCGCGTTAGTAAGCACCGTGGCTGGAGTACTCGGCAAGCTAGGGCTGCCCGCTTCTAGTATGCAGCTCGAAACTAATGTTGAGGGAGCGTCGGGAAAATCTACCGGGATAGAGGCGGCTACTGCCCTAGATGCGAGTATCAAAGGACTGTTAGGAAAGCTTACTGACATCGAGTCTACTGTCTCATTCGACGCTACTGCGGGAGGTCTCTTGGCGCTACTAGGTGACGCATTCGCAATTCTAGGACTTGAAACGTCTGCGTTCGGTAAACTAGGCCAGCGCAGCGATGCCGCCGCTGTAGTCGAGTTACTAACCGCAGTGGAAGGTGAAAAGACCGAACCAGTAATCTCACAGTCATTTACGCTTGAAGGCAACATAGTGTACGATTCAATAACCGCATGAAGAAAGGGAACCCTCGAATGGACATACCAGCATGGTGTAATACCAAATCACTACGTGAACACTGGCTAAAACCGTGGACAGTACCAATCGACGGACGCAGGGCGCGCATATTCAAGCGGCGTCTCTGGGAGCATGGCTACCTCTCACCTAACTTCACGCGCCGAGAGTGTGCGTCGGACGATGGTGTAAAGATACCCGAGGAATTCCGTGGTCCGGCGCAGAGACAGGCATTCCGTATGGAGCGCTACCGTCATGCAACGGGTGACAATCCTGTCAGCTTTCTCGACTGGTACCGTTCCCCCAGAGAAAATGCAGCTTCCGGTGGTGCCAGCGAATCTCAACATATGAGGGCATGCGCCACTGATAGGCGATTCAGTGAGACTACCCTAGTCAAAAAGATATGGTCAACGGGTGGTCTCGGTTGGGAGGGACCCGGAGTAGGACACGGTGCCGTACTTCACACTGACTCACGCCCCGGCCCGGGCCGCGCAGAATGGTCGTACTCGTGACCTACATGGTGCATGGCCGCGTCATTATCGCTCTGCAAGGTGCGCTGGAGCGTGGCGATTTCCGTAACGAACAAGAGCGTAAGGAGTTCTGTCAGCACCTGTCCAAAACCATGAGCGAGAGTATGAGGCAGAAATTGCTGACGTGGCGAGCCAACCGACTCGCCTGATTTGTGCTATCATTGGGGAGTAAATCAACCACTCCCATAGGAGGGAATCCAAATGGCAGTCCGAGAATTGACCGCACCCGCGAGAGGCCGCACCCGGAAGTCCAAGTACCCGTTCAAGGAGGCGGAGGTCAAGCAGGCTACTGAGATGTTGAAGAAGGGTAAAACTCCGGGCGTCGGCCCGTACGAGGGTGAGGCGGCGCTGCGAGAAGCGCGTAGCGCCGGGCAGAGCCTAGTCCGCTACGTCACCACTGCCGAGCCGGACCTCGCCGGTCGAGTCGGTACCAAGGCGTGGGAAGATGACGAGGGAGACGCCTACTGTCTTCTCAAGATCAAGGATTAATTCACCCCGTGCCCTCCGGTGCCATACGGTGCCGGAGGGCACACCATATTAGGAGGGAACCAGAATGGCACTACTACTAGCAGTCGGTATCACGTTATGTTCACTAGTGATACTCACCTTACTCACGTTCAACAATCAACTACACCACCGCCTAGAGGCGTACAAGTCACTACACACTGCGATGGTGAGCGAAGCCCGCAAATGGGAACGTGACTATTGGGCGGCACACACAGAAGTCAGCGACCTCAAAGCTGACATCCTGCCGACCATTCCGTCGGCCCCGGCCAGCCACGGTGTACCACCTGTAGACGTAGAGAGGGTGATGGGAGACAGTGATGATCCCATATGGGACCTAGTAAGGCTTTGTAGGGCAGGCGGTATTTTCACCGACTGGCAGGGTTGGCACCCGGAGTTGGACTGGGCACAACCCCATCGCGTCTACAGTGACTTTGCTACGTTCATCTCGAACCTCCCCGAGCAGCAACAGAACGTAGAGGGTGTGCGATTGGCGGTGAAGAACGGTGGATAAATACGTACAGTACCATAATGACGGATCAATCCGCATGGACTGGTACACGTTCAGTAAACTGTCCATTGAGTCAATAATGAAAACCCTTGAGCAGAACAGTAGAGGTACGGTTAAGCCCAGTGGCGACGGTACTGTGAGGGAGTTCAGATGAACTTTCTAATCCTCATAGTGTGTGTGTTCATCTTGTGGCGAGTATGGAGGCGGCAGCGTGTCCACCCATGTAAGTTTCACCCGCACGAACTCACCCATACTAACACCCTTGTTTCTGTCGGGGCGATTCGTGAAGCCAAACGCACCGTACTCAAAACCGCACAGATGCTGGCACCCCATGAAGTGGGTTGCAACTGCGACGAACGCGGTGCCTTCGAGTGGCACGTACATGATCCTACCTGCCCCCGGTACCAAGTAGGAATAATGCTTAAAGGACAGATCGAAAGGGTACGGTGAAAGTGGCAACCAGTGAGTGCCACTTAAATCCAACCGCTGGGATTGCGAATCATACGCCCCCCGTACACGTACTGTGCGGGGGGCGTTTCCTATGGTACCTGTTACAGTGATATGCTCAAAGATGACTAAGCGGTGGCCCCCTTACACGTACCTTACTGTTACTTTACCGTACTGTTACTGTTACTGTATGGTACT
>Ga0137357_1000031_pt1 | contig 16464 bp, 13 predicted proteins | sample EasRivERMLT860_2_FD_104762 | JGI IMG/M metagenome (GOLD analysis project Ga0137357, IMG submission 104762) | Soil microbial communities from meander-bound floodplain in the East River, Colorado, USA - East River MetaG ERMLT860_2 | ecosystem: Environmental > Terrestrial > Soil > Floodplain ... | reverse complement strand
TCTAATACATGGGTTTCGAGAGTCGCAGACCTTTTAAAGAATAGAGCACAGCACAGTAAGAAACCCTGGCGTAAACTTTATTTAACCCGAAAAAAAGGTATGCGAGCCCTGAGAAATCAGGATGAAATTGAGCTGATATTATCGGAGCATAACTTTGAGATTATTGATCTGGATCATACATCTCTGGATTTTCAAATTCAGCTCTTTTCCCGGGCGGCTGTGGTAGTTGCACCAACTGGAGCCGCTCTTACCAATATGCTATTATGCCAACCGGGAACAAAAGTTGTTATTTTCATGTCCAATCATGAGACTACCAACCATTACTTTTGGTCAAACCTTGGTAATATTGCCAAGCTCGACGTAACAACCATTATCGGGGAACGACTTTTCAACCTGACAAATTATTATTCAGTACATGATGACTATGTTGTCGATTCCAATATCGTACTCGAGGAGATCAAAAAACTTGAACAGCAATAATAACTCCGTATTATTGACCGTGGTTATTTTCACCTATAATCAGGAAGATTATATTGCGCAGGCTGTGGATAGTGTATTAGAGCAGGAAACAACATATTCTTATGAGATCTGGCTTTGTGATGATTGTTCAACCGACAGCACAACAACAATCTGTATCGATTATGCCAAAAGATATCCCGATAAAATAAAATTATTCGCTCAGCCAGCAAATACGTATTCTTCCCCCGCTAAAATTACTCACTTTGAAATTGCCCTTAAAAAAGTTGATACAAAATACCTGTCCATATTAGAAGGCGATGATGCTTGGTGCGATAACAAAAAAATTCAGATTGCCCTTGATTTTTTGGAAGGCAATCCGCAATATGTAACCTTTGCTCACGATACCATCTTCAATGATGTTGTAAATGGGACAAAAAGATCTCTTGTGCATGAAGTCTATAAGACTGAAATTCAAAACCCCGTCACGTTTGAGAACGCATTATATTTACACACATCGTCAAGAATTCACAGAAATGTTGTCAGGTTTTCTGAAGGACGGGATGCGTATGCGGATCTTTTCCTGTTCTATATCTTTTTGGATAAAGGACCGCTTTATTATTACGATAAGATCATGTCTGTTTACAACATTACCGGTAAGGGAGTATGGTCCAGCTTGTCCGAGACTGATGTGAAAAAAACATTGGATCTGCAGCTATATAAATTAAATGGATTTTTCAATTATAAATATGAAGCGTTTTTTACAAGCCGGCTCGGGGAACCAAAAACATTGGAAATACTCAAAAAAATATTTGGCGTAAAACCTGGCTGGGAGCATTGGTACGATTTAATGTTTGAGGAATCTGATAAGAACCTGGATCAGCTAAAAATAATATCCGAACTGCAAAAAAGTCAACAGGCTCTTTCGAGAATGCCCCTTGCTTCTGAAGACCTGACGATTGAAAAAATAGAGGGAAACATCCTGGCGTTGAATGAATATTATCTTTCAAAAGATCTCCCGGATGTGATCCTGCTATTTGAAAATACATCCAAAATTAATGCTCATTTGGTCGTCGCAAACCTTTATTTGAGACATGGCCGGTATAGAAGGGCGCTTTCGCATTTATTTCGAATTGCGAAGATGGATCTTCCCATTTTGTTTTCAATACAAACGATCAAGATAATTGCTAATGGTTTGATTTTTCATCTGAGGCGGAATTAAAGCTTTGTCGATTCTGTGTAGAATCTTGTGGGCACAACCTGGCATTGCACTATAATTAATGTTCGTAACATGGTGAAAGAAAATGTTAATGAAATTTATTTCTCAATTAAGGAAGATCAAAAAAACGCTGAAATTGTGCCTTGATTATTATCTGATTAGGTCGTCCGGTCTATTTGACGGGGAATGGTACCTGGAAAAAAATCCCGATGTGGCTCAAGCTGGGCTTGAGCCTGTACGGCACTATTTGGAACATGGCGGTTTTGAAGGGCGTGATCCGGGGCCAGGTTTTTCGAGTGGCTGGTATTTGGATACTTATGAAGATGTCAGGAACAGCGGAATAAATCCGCTTGTTCACTACCTGAAATTTGGGCGGAAGGAAGGACGGCGTGATACAAGGGTTCCATTCCATCATGGCGAAGAAGATATCAATGCGTCTCTCATCCGTTCCTCTGGCCTTTTTGATGAGGTGTTATATCTGAAAAACAATCCTGATGTGGTTCTCGCCAATACGGATCCCGTGCTTCACTATTTAAACCATGGCGGTTTCGAAGGGCGTGATCCAGGAACGGATTTTTCCAATGGCTGGTATTTGGATACTTATGAAGATGTAAGGAACAGCGGCATAAATCCGCTTGTTCATTACCTTAAATATGGTCGTAAGCAGGGGCGCAAAGCGCATCCTCCGATTTTTAAATTGGGCAGAATCTATGATTATTGCCGTGAAACAAACAGCATGTTCTTTGAGGATGTTCCGGAACGAATTTATTTACGGCGCCCTAATATATTAGGTAACTTTTTGGGTGACCTGGAGCAGGGCGAAGCCCTCTGCCCGCCCGCTTACGTTTCCGTTCTTAAGCATGTCGTTATTTTTGGGGGTTCACCTTTGGTGATAACCAGTGAAGGGCTTGTTCTTGATGATGAACTGGCGGATTTTAATGGCGGTGAGTTCGGTAAAAAATCCACTCTTGTTAAGCTTCTGCAAGGGAGTTCGGTAATGTTGGATTATGATAAAAAACCTTCCTTGCAAATAAAAGAAGGCGTTTTGTTGTCTTGCGGACATGATAACAATTACTTTCACTGGCTTGTGGAGTGTTTGCCCAAGCTTGTATTGATCGATGAACTGGATGATTTGAAGCAATTCAAGGATGTGCCTTTATTGATCCCGAGCGGATTGCACAGGAATTTGGAGACGGCTTTAAAACGAATAAACATTAATGATCGTCAATTGATCCATCTCGAACCCAATGCTGCCTGTCGTGTGGAACGCTTGATCTTTCCTTCGGCACTCTCGCGGATCATTGATAGATATCAGGGGAGCCCCGTTTTTGATGTTGACATCGTCTTATCTCACAAATGGATATCCAAAGTCGGTCAAGGCTTGAAAAAGGATCGGCAGTCTGACCAGATACCCTGGCGGAAGTTATTCTTATCGCGAAAAAAAGGCTTGCGGGCGCTTGGAAATCTGGAAGAGCTGGAATTTCTGTTGCTAAGACAAGGCTTCCAGATTATCGATTTGGAAAATATGTCTCTTGATTTTCAGATCGAACTTTTTTCACAGGCATCCCTGATAGTTGCGCCAACAGGTGCGGCGTTGACAAATATGTTATTCTGCCGGCCGGGAACGAAAGTGGTGGTCCTGATGTCCAACCATGAGGTAACAAACTATTACTTATGGTCGACGTTAAGCGATATCACCAATTTGGATGTAACGATCATTGCGGGCAGCCGCCTGTTCAACCTGACAAATTATTGGTCGGTACATGACGACTATGTGATCGACCCAAATATTTTGCTCGATGTGATAAAGCAGAGTGTCCATACCCCGTTATCGATGGAATAATGAGCAACTTTTTTCTTATGATCCGTGGCTCTACTGGCTCAACAACAGTGATTGATAAATTGAACAAGAGCTTTGGGCTGCGTGCAGCATAAGGGCTTTTCTTGAAGTGTGACTTCGATAAAAGCTCCCCGATTTTGATAAATTGTAGAACTTGGCGCCAAGGAGAAAATAATATGTCAGATCAAAATAGGCCATTCATCCACGAAAAAGCAGAAGTGCAGACTCAAGCGATCGGTGATGAAACAAGAGTCTGGCAATACTCAATTATTCTGGCAGGGGCAAAAATAGGTGCGAACTGCAATATCAATTCGCATTGTTTTATCGAAAATGATGTGGTCATCGGAAACAATGTTACCGTGAAATGCGGCGTATATCTTTGGGATGGCATTAGAATAGAAGATGATGTCTTTATCGGTCCAAACGCCACATTCACCAACGATAAATATCCACGCTCAAAGGTATATCCTCAGGAATTCATAAGGACTGTTATAAGAAAAAAAGCCGCCATTGGCGCAAATGCAACCATCCTGTGCGGTATTACCATTGGAGAGAATGCCATGATCGGTGCGGGCAGCGTTGTAACGAAAGATGTCCCCGCGGGTGAATTGTGGTATGGTAACCCCGCTAAAAGTCACGGTAAAGCGAAGATCACAGGCGCCTGACGCCGCAAGAGAGAAGTAAAATAGCCCATGTCCATAGCAGATTGCCGCCAGATTGATTTTCCCAAGATCCACGATCCGCGTGGAAACTTGACCTTTGTTGAAAGCCAGCGGCATATCCCTTTTGAAATTAAACGGGTCTACTACCTATACGATGTCCCCGGCGGGGAGACTCGCGCCGGGCATGCCCACAAAGAACTTCAGCAGGTGCTGATTGCCGTCGCCGGTAGTTTCGATGTACTGCTGGATGACGGGAAGGAGAAAAAACGGGTCCACTTGGACCGTCCTTATTGGGGCCTGTATATCTATCCTCTCACCTGGCGAGTGCTTGAGAATTTCTCATCCGGGTCGGTATGTTTATCCATTGTCTCTGAATTTTATACTGAAAGTGATTATTTTCGAGAGCATGATGAATTTTTACTAGCGGTAGGAGAAAAAAATAAATGAATGTTCCCTTTCTTGATCTGAATGCCCCCTACAGGGAATTAAAAACAGAACTCGATGCCGCCTACCAACGGGTTATGGCATCCGGCTGGTTTATTATGGGAGCGGAGGTTGAAGCCTTCGAGCGTGAGTTTGCGGCTTATTGCGGGGTTAGGCACTGCATTGGCGTTGGGAACGGGCTGGAAGCTTTGCACCTGATCTTGCGTGCTTACGGAATAGGAGAAGGCGACGAGGTCATCGTCCCGGCCAACACATATATTGCCACCTGGCTGGCAGTGTCTTATACTGGGGCAACCCCGGTTCCGGTGGAGCCTGACGCGCATACGTATAACCTGGACCCGTCGCTCATCGAAGCCGCCATCACACCCAGGACGAAAGCCATCATGCCGGTTCATCTTTACGGTCAACCTGCCGACATGGATCCGCACATCCAACTCGCTGAAAAATTCAATTTGAAAGTAATCGAAGACGCTGCCCAAGCGCAAGGTGCATACTACAAGGAGCGTATAAGCGGAAGCCTGGCACATGCTGCCGGGTTTAGTTTTTACCCGGGAAAAAATCTCGGCGCATTAGGCGACGCAGGCGCGGTCGTAACGAGCGACGATACATTGGCGGAACAAGTTCGCATGTTGCGTAATTATGGTTCAAAAGTAAAGTATTATCATGATGTCAAAGGCTTCAATTCCCGGCTGGATGAGATGCAGGCGGCATTCCTGCGTGCAAAATTAGTTCACCTGGATGAGTGGAATAGACGCCGCGAGAAAATTGCTACTTATTATCTTGACCGTCTGACTGGTCTGCCCGGCTTGACATTGCCTTATGCCCCCGCTTGGATCGCCCCCATCTGGCACATTTTTGCGATACAAACGCCACACCGCGATGCTCTTCAGCGATTCCTAAAGAGCAAAGGCGTGGGAACGCTGATTCACTATCCCGTACCGCCCCACCTCTCGAAAGCTTATGCTGAATTGGGCCTGACGAAAGGCGCTTTCCCTATTACCGAAGCCATTGCCTCCTCAGAATTAAGTTTGCCCATGGGGCCGCACCTAAGTCTCGACGAGGCAGAGTATGTGGCTAATGTGATTCGAGAATATTTTTCTCAGGCTTAGCATATCCCGCTCTGTTTTAGCTGTCTTAATTTCAGGGAATTTGATTTTATATAAACAGCCCAGTTCTATTGCTGGGATGTTGGTTTGCCTATGATTTTGCTTTCAAATCTTTATATCTTGGACAAGGCATATCTGACCCTTATGGATCGGGCTTCTTCCAGACACCGATTGAATGATTACCTACACCTATATTATTTCCGACTATAGTGTCTATGAGGATAAAGTGATGGTCGCTAATGTATTTTTTTAACCTGTCAGTTGAAAGATTTTTTCCACAACAAGTCCAATTCTCATCAAAGATCACATAATCTGGCTTAAATTCCTCGATATAATCTGTGCCACATCCCTGCCAAAAATGGCATGCGATTATTCCTTTGTCGGATGGTATCGCGACAAAGTGATCGTGAGCAATTTTTGAATCATTGGGAATGTTCTCTTCAATATAGTTATAAACCTTATAAGTTGCGCTATTTTGATAGTTCAACCGATCATATCCTGTAGGAAGCGAAACAGAAAAGTCCCCCACCAAAATAAAAAACAAAAAATATATTAAAGATAATATAGTTAACAATTTTATGAAACCCGCTTTCCATTTTCTTGTAATATATAGGGGGACACTTATTAGGTTTAGGACAAAGAATGGGTAGATTGGGGCAAAATAAAATTCGGTATATAAAAAACGTTGAGTAATGGATATTATTATTACAAAAAGAATAGCACTTAGGATATTTACCACATAAAGCATCATTCCTGTTTTTTGATTACGCCATAGGATTATCGCCCCCAAAAATGTAAATGGGAACAAGATTATTGATATAAAAATAATTGGCACTGTTTTTATTATATTAAGCCATAACCCCATCGCCTCAGTACTGGTTACAGAGCTTTGCGTTTGACTTGAAAACAGATAAATTTGATTGGCAATAAACACTTTCGGTTGAAAAAAAGCAAAGGGGTTAATTAGGAAAAAAATTAAAGCAGAAAATGCAATGGTGGCAAGCAGCACCTTTGCGAATTGTTTTGAAACCAAGAAACCGAAAATTGATTTTTTATGGTGGTGGCAGTAAAAATAAATAAACAAAAAAATGATTGGGATGGCTGTAAATAAGAATACATGCTTGGAAAGAACAGATAGAACGATGGTAAGTAAACCAAATGTGTACCAACGGTAGTCTTCCGCCTGCACTTCGTTAAAGCGTGTGAGACATATTAAACTAATGAATAAAAACAATAACCCTGTCGTCTCAGGATGTATCCAATAAAAAAATTTGGAAGTTATGGGGGATGCTAGATAAAGTAATGCGGCTGTGAAAGAGAGAAGCGTGTGCTTTAAAGTGCGTTTTACCACTTCAAAATATGCCAATACAGAAGCCAACCCGATCATGAAAAATATGAAACGTATCCCCACAAACAAATAATAATCATCTGTTACAATTTTCAATACTTTTGCAAGGTAAATTGGCATCAAAAGGAAATAATTCATCGAAAAATAAGTCCACCCATAATATCTGGAGTGATATGCCGCATTCATATTGTAGGCGTGTTGGAGTAACGATAAAATTGATTGGATGATGGAGCCTGGATCTACCTCATAAGCAGTCACAAAATTTATGTCATGTACAACGACAAATACATGTGGAATAAATAGAATTGTGAAGATGGTTATCAATATGATTCGATAGGGAGACGAGAGATATTCAAAGAAACTCTTTTTGTCCATAGATAGTAATCGGAAGTGAGAAACCATTTCACTGTAAACGGAAGATTTCAATTGGATAAGCCTGGTTAACATAAAATCTCAAATTCCTTTGCGCTCAAGATACGGCATAACATCGTTTTATTGTTCTAACGGTTTTCCATTATAATCGGTCTCTGCTTTGTTGAAAGGTAAACGCAAAATGAGGAGCGCCATAAAATGAAAGTCGTAATTCTCGCAGGTGGGCTGGGCACACGCTTGCAGGAAGAAACATCTATAAAGCCAAAACCAATGGTTGAGATAGGCGGTCAACCAATTCTTTGGCATATTATGAATGTGTACGCGGCTCAGGGCTTTAATGAATTTATTGTTGCCTTGGGGTATAAGTCTGAAGTTATTAAAAATTATTTCCTTAATTTTCACGATTTTCGAAAGGATTTAACCATTGATCTCCGCAACGGACAAGTGAATGCCCACGATGGCGAATCTGAAGATTGGGTTGTTCATCTTGTTGATACAGGCGCAAATACGCAAACCGGGGGACGGGTAAAGCGGCTTGCTAAATGGATTGGCGGTGAGACTTTTATGATGACTTATGGGGATGGCGTCGGAGATATCGACCTATACCAACTGCTCATGCTTCATCAAAAATCAGGGAAATTGGCTACAGTGACCGCTGTGCACCCGCCTTCCCGCTTTGGGGAAGTGGTTATTGATAATGGTCAAGTGAGTCGTTTCGAGGAGAAACCTCAAACGGGAGATGGCTGGATTAACGGAGGTTTTTTTGTGTTGGAGCCTCAGGTTCTGGAATACATTGAAGGTGATGCAATGCCTTGGGAGCGCGATCCTTTACAGCGCCTGGCCAAGGAAGGTCAATTGGGTGCCTATAAACATAATGGGTTTTGGCAATGTATGGATACCTTGCGGGATGTGCAACTTGTGGAGAAACTTTGGAGTGAAGGAAATGCCCCGTGGAAAATATGGAAATAAATAAAGCTTTCTGGCAGGACCGGCCTGTCTTTGTTACGGGCGGTACCGGATTAGTCGGTTCGTGGCTGATTCAGCGACTGGTGGAAGCAGGTGCGGACGTGGTCTGCCTCGTCCGAGACTGGGTGCCCCAAAGTGAACTCGTGCGTTCTGGGTATCTTGAAAAAGTAAAAGTTGTGCGTGGGGATGTTCGCGACCGCGAGTTGCTTGAACGCGCCCTTGGTGAATTTGAAATTGATACCGTGATTCACCTTGCTGCGCAGACAATTGTAACGATCGCAAATCGCAACCCTATTTCTACATTTGAAACAAACATCGCTGGCACCTGGAATCTTTTGGAAGCTAGTCGTCGCAGTTCAAAAGTCAAGCAGATTGTCATGGCTTCATCGGATAAGGCCTATGGTGGTCAGGAAATTCTGCCTTACAACGAAGAGACTCCCTTGCAGGGACAGCACCCCTACGATGTCAGCAAATCCGCTGCAGATTTGATCGCTGCAACCTATGCCAAAAGTTATGGCTTGCCCGTTGCCATTACCCGTTGTGGTAATTTTTACGGCGGCAGTGACCTGAATTGGAATCGTATTATCCCCGGCACCATTCGCTCGATCTTGCGCGGGCAAGCTCCCATCATTCGTTCGGACGGCGAATATATCCGTGATTATTTTTATGTGGAGGATGGCGCGGCGGCTTATATGTTGCTGGCCGAGCAGCTCGCGGTACGGTCAGAACTCAAGGGCCAGGCCTTCAACTTCTCGAATGAGATACAAGTCACCGTGCGTGAGATTGTAGAGCGCGTCATCAAATTGATGGGATCAGATATTAAGCCTGAAATCCTGAATGAGGCAAATAATGAAATTCGTCATCAATATCTAAGCGCAGATAAAGCGCGGCATATGTTAAGTTGGCAACCGCTCTTTAATTTGGATCAGGGACTGGCGTTGACCATTGACTGGTATAAGAATTTTTTTGCCCATGAACACAAGAGCTGAAGAACTGCGCGCACAGATCCGCGCGCTCACTGCTGAGTATTTTACCGAGGCTTTTTCACCGCGTGAATTTATCGCAGGCGAATCACTTGTGCCCGTTTCTGGAAAAGTGTTCGACGAGGTGGAAATGCAGCACCTTGTTGATTCGTCGCTTGATTTCTGGCTAACCACTGGCAGATTTGCAGACCAGTTCCAAAAAGAATTTTCAAAATTTATGGGAGTGCGGAATACTATTTTGGTTAACTCAGGTTCCTCTGCCAACCTTGTGGCGTTGTCATGCATCACTTCGCCCCAGCTTGGTGATAAGGCCTTGAAACCCGGCGATGAAGTGATCACGGTTGCGGCGGGATTTCCAACCACGGTCAACCCGATCATTCAGAATAATTTGATCCCTGTTTTCATTGATGTTCAAATTCCCACCTATAACGTGGATGTGAACTACCTCGAAGCCGCGCTTAGCCCGCGTACACGCGCCATTATGATCGCGCATACCTTGGGTAATCCATTCGATCTTGATACAATCACTGAGTTTGCGCGCAAGCACGATCTCTGGTTGATAGAAGATTGTTGTGATGCTGTTGGTGCCACCTACAAGGGTCGCAAGGTTGGTACATTTGGCGCGCTGGCTACCACAAGTTTTTATCCAGCTCATCATATTACCATGGGTGAGGGTGGCGCTGTATTAACTGATAACCCGAAAATAAAAAAACTCGCAGAATCCTTCCGCGATTGGGGGCGTGACTGCTGGTGCGACCCGGGCAAGGATAATACGTGCGGTATACGCTTTGAACATCAACTTGGTGAACTGCCTTATGGCTATGATCATAAATATACTTACTCACACATTGGCTACAACTTGAAGACAACCGATATGCAGGCCGCGGTCGGTCTCGCTCAAATGCAGAAGGTCACAGGCTTTATCGAGACACGTCGTGCTAACTTTGCATATTTGCATCAAAGACTTCAAGACCTTCAAGAATATTTAATTTTGCCGCAAGCTACACCGAACAGCGAGCCAAGCTGGTTTGGTTTCCCGGTTGCTGTTCGCGTAGACGCACCCTTCACAAGAAATCAACTTACTCAATTTTTAGATGGCTGTAAAATTGCAACTCGTTTGCTTTTTGGCGGTAATCTGGTTCGCCAGCCTGCTTATCGTAATGTTCACTATCGTGTTGCCAGTCCCTTGGAAAATACCGATTTCATTATGAATCAAGTTTTCTGGCTTGGTGTTTATCCCGGCCTTACACATCCCATGCTTGATTACGTGATCGAAGTGCTTCATGAAGCAAAATCTGCTATCTGCTGACCTGCATCATATTCTTGAACATACCCGCGACATATGGGAAAATCTGCGCGGTGCGCACCTCTTCATTACGGGCGGAACAGGATTCTTTGGATGCTGGCTCCTTGAAAGTTTTATCTTTGCCAATCAGCAACTGAATTTAAAAGCATCTGCATCTGTTCTGACCCGCAGGCCTGATTCTGTTAAACAAACATTGCCTCACCTGATGCTTAACCCTGCCATCACTCTGCACCAGGGCGATGTATGCAACTTTGAATTTCCAAAGGTTGAATACTCACACGTCATCCACGCCGCAACGGATGCAAGCTCAAAACTTAATAATGAAAATCCCTTATTGCTGCTGGATACAATTATCGAAGGAACACGACATACACTTGACTTTGCCGTTCATTGTAAAGTCGAGAAGTTTCTACTAGTCAGTTCAGGCGCAGTTTATGGGAAACAGCCCACTGGCATGACACATATCTCCGAAGATTATATGGGCGCACCAGACCCGCTAGACACACATTCCACATACGGAATTGGGAAAAGAACTGCCGAACACTTATGTGCATTGTATGCAAAGCAGTATGGCATTACTCCAACCATCGCTCGGTGTTTTGCTTTTATTGGTCCTTACCTTCCCCTTGATGCCCACTTCGCTATTGGTAACTTTATCCGCGATAGATTGAATGGCTGGCCGCTCAACGTTCAAGGCGATGGTACAGCCTTGCGTTCTTACCTTTATAGCGCTGACCTTGTTATTTGGCTATGGACAATCCTTTTGCGGGGTAGGGTACTTCAACCTTACAATGTGGGCTCAGATGTTGCCATAAGTATTGCAAGTTTGGCAAATATTGTTGCCGGTTTATCGAACCCCGTATCAGAAATTTCTATTAAGTATCCTGTTTCTTCAAATGTTTCTGCGGAACAATATGTTCCTTTAACCAAAACTGTGCGGGATGAATTGGGCTTATTGCAATGGATTGATTTGGAAACGGCTATTAATAAAACTAACCGATGGTATTTGGAAACTGCCCGCTGATAATTTACGCTGGCATCAAACAAAAGTGATGATAAAGGAGTTCTAACCTTATGAAGGCTTCAGACTATATTGTGAGTTATTTATATGAAAGAGGTGTCACCCATATATTCGAGGTGATTGGTGGCATGATTACACATTTGGTGGATTCTGCTGACCGTCACGGGAAAATAAAATTGGTTAGTGTTCATCATGAGCAGGCGGCGGCCTTTGCGGTTCATGGAATGGGTTACTCAACAGGTGTGCCGGGCGTCGCCATGGCAACCAGTGGCCCGGGCGCAGTCAACTTGCTGACAGGTATTGGGAGTTGCTATTTCGATTCAGTCCCAGCGATTTTTATCACAGGCCAGGTAAATCTTAGTGAACAGAAGGGAACGCGGAAAATTCGTCAATTGGGATTTCAAGAGACAGATATTGTCAGCATGGCTTGTCCTATTACAAAAGCCGCCATGATGATCCAATCTGCTGAGCAAATTCCAGGAGCGCTTGATGAAGCATTCCGCATTGCTTTATCTGGCCGCCCTGGACCTGTTTTGTTGGATATTCCAATGGATGTTCAACGTATGGATGTGCCGGGAAAGGTGGAAGTTCCCAAAAGTAATTATATTAATGAGTATCAAGATGCGGCCGCTCTGAACGTAATTTTTAACGCTTTTAATCAAGCGAAGAAACCTCTTATCCTGGCAGGAGGGGGCCTTAATTCAGCTCTTTCCGTACCATTTTTCAGGCATTTGGTTGACCTTGTGAAAATACCTGTGGTCAATTCTTTATTGGCAGTGAATGCACTAGAGTATAATCATCCGCAACGGGTAGGGTTAATTGGTTCATATGGCAATCGCTGGGCTAATATTGCTTTGGGTAGTTGCGATATGCTTCTTGTTCTAGGTAGCCGTCTTGATATCCGTCAAACGGGGGCAGATGTCTTATCTTTTCAATCGGAACGAAAAATTTTTCATGTTGATTGTGAGGAAGGCGAAATAAATAATCGTGTGCAAGGTTGTTTCCCAATACAAGCAGATTTGCGTTCCTTTCTGCCTATGGCTATAGAAGCCGCCAGGGGGGGTGCTTTTAGCGATCATCTCGATTGGCAGGATGAAATAAGGCAGCTGCGGAAAAAATGGCCCGATACGGATGAAATTAAGATTGATCAAGGAATCAATCCCAATCGATTTATGCATGAATTATCTCTTGCTTCAAAACAGGCAATCGGATTTGTTGTGGACACTGGCAATCATCAGATGTGGGCTGCGCAATCCTTGGATTTGGGTTCAGAGCAGAAATTTATTACTTCGGGGGGCATGGGCGCGATGGGTTTCGCGCTTCCTGCAGCTATTGGAGCTAGTTTTGCCTCATCCCATAGCCCTGTTGTTCAGATTGCTGGGGATGGAGGAATGCAAATGAATATCCAGGAACTTGAGACCATTGTCCATCATAAATTACCGGTCAAGATGGTCGTATTGAATAACCACTCTTATGGGATGGTACGGCAGTTTCAGCAGAGTTATTTTCATGAGCGCTATCCTTCAACCTATCAGGGCTATTCCACACCTGATTTTGAAAAAGTGGCACAGGCTTATGGTATTCAGGCTGCGACCATTAGCCAAACCGGGGAATCCGTTCAGCGTGGGTTGTCGCAATTATGGGCAGATCCGACAGAACCCTTTTTACTACAAGTAGAAATTGATCCTATGATTAATGCTTATCCTAAGATCGCTTTTGGCTATCCTCTTACACAAATGGAGCCTTTTATAAAGCCCCTTGATATGGAAGGAACTTAAATGATGAATAAACCCAATATATTTCAAGAAACTATGGATCAAGATAAACCGGCAAATCGAGAGTTAATTTCAATTATCATTCCTGCGCGAAATGAGGAAGGAAATATTGAACGTTTGGAGCAGGAATTGTTGGTAATTGTCGACTCCATGCCTTTTGATTTTGAATTTATCGTTATTGACAATGCCAGTACAGACCAAACTGGGAAAAGGGTTAAAGAGATTTGCGATCGTGACGCTCGTTGGAAATACTACCGATTTAGTAGGAATTTTACAGTTGAGATGTCGCTTACAGCCGGATACCATGAGGCCCATGGAGATGCAATTGTTGTCCTATATTCTGATTTACAAGATCCGCCTGAAGTAATTCCTCGCTTCATTGAAAAATGGAAGGAAGGTTATGATGTCGTTTATGGTGTACGAACCATTCGGCCAGGAGATCCGGTATGGCGAAACTTCATGGTAAAGATTGCTTATCGACTCATTCGCTGGTTTTCAGAAGTGCCTATTCCTACCGATGCAGGTGATTTCCGGTTGATAACGCGTCAGGTGCAGGATGCCTTGGATGAGTGTGGTGAATATAATCGCTATTTAAGAGGCCTTATTTCCTGGCTTGGCTTTCAACAAATTGGCATTCCATATGAGCGTAATCCAAGGCTTCATGGGATCAGCAATGCGCCTTTCATTGATATTTTTTTATTCACAATCAGCGCAATCACTAGTTTCTCTTTAAAGCCATTAAGATTGTTTACTTTTATGGGATTCAGTATATTGCTAGTTTCATTTCTGGCAGTCTTGCTTTACGCCGGCCTTTGGCTGGTTGGTTCACCTCCGCCAGGGATTACTACACTGATCATTCTCGGATTTTTTGGAATTGGATTGAATAGTTTGGGGGTTGGGATTCTTGGAGAATATATTGGACGGATTTATACGGAGACAAAAATGCGCCCGAAATATATTATTCAAGAAGTCTATAAGGGTTCTGCTGATGTAAAGACTCTCTAAAGTGAAATTTTAATTGTCAAATCAATATAAATCAAAATTATCATTAAAATAAGCCAGCCCGCCCGTTGATTTTCGGGGTTGGCTTATTTTAAGCTACAGCGCTTTCTCTGCCATCGCCTCTCCTTTTCCGCCGGGCTGGTCGCTGACTGTCACCGCAATGCGCATGATCGTGCCTTGCGGGATAATGCTGGTGGCTGTGTATACCCAGCGTCCGCTGTTGGGCGGGGTCTCTATACTGCCTCCCCGCTTGCGATCTCGATACCGTCAGAATTGCCTACCACCACCCACAGGCGGAGGCATCTTGAAATCATCGTGGGTGCACACCACGATTGAAAATCTGCTTGATTCACGCCATCTGTGGATAAGTTCTTTCATATTGGAATTGCTGAGATAAGTCGATTGATCTTTTATGCACAGCGTATAATAATACCCATGTCCATTTCTCCTCTTGTCTCGGTTATCATCGTCTCCTGGAATAGCAAAAGATATTTGCCGCATTGTCTGGATTCTCTTTCAGCGCAAACCAATTGGGATTTCGAAATTATTATGCTGGACAATGGCTCAACCGACGGCGGAAGCATGGGTTTGGAGGAAAGATATTCTGATTTAAAGTTGACCCCTCAAAAATTTAATGCCAACCTCGGCTACGCCATCGCTAACAACATCGGCGCCCGCCTTGCGCATGGACAATGGCTTGCCCTGTTAAACGCCGATGCCTTCCCTGAACCCGATTGGCTTGAAAAGTTATTGCACGCTGCTGAGAGAAACCCGGAATATAAGATTTTCGCATCCCGTCAGCTACAGGCAAATGCCCCGGGGTTGTTGGATGGAGCCGGGGATGCGTATCACATCACCGGTCTCGCATGGCGGCAAGACTACAATCAATCCTCCACAGAATATGGTCATCAAAAGCGCGAAGTTTTTAGCGCCTGTCCCACTGCAGCGTTATACTCCCGCGACGCATTCATCAATGCGGGTGGATTTGATGAAGACTACTTCTCCTACTTTGAAGATGTGGACCTTGGCTTTCGGCTCCGACTCGGCGGGGAAAAATGTCTGTATGTTCCAGAAGCAGTTGTCCATCACGTGGGATCGGCAAGCACAGCCAAGCGCAGTGACTTTTCCGTTTATTATGGCTATCGCAACATGATTTGGACCTTCGTCAAAAACATGCCGCCGCCTTTATTCTGGATCTTTTTACCCTTGCATGTATCCGCCATACTTTTCTTTGCGAGTTACCTGACCCTACGCGGACAGGGCATGGTCATTTGGAAAGCGATTTTTGATGCTGTGCGGGGCTTGCCAAAAATGATCGAGAAAAGAAAATCCATTCAGAAAAACAAAAAAATTAAACCAGGCGAATTGCTAAAGGTCATGTCCACAGGTTTGTTCGAGCCTCTACAGGAATTCATACATAGGAACAAGGGCTAATGACTGTCGAACATCTCATCACGCTATCGGTTGTGAGTCATGGCCACACCGAACAGATTCAACATCTGCTTGCCAGCCTGCAAAAATATGAACAGGCTATTCCGCGGTTTCAGCTAATCCTCACTGACAACTTGAAAAATGACCTCCCGGATTTCGACCCTGCCCCTTGGGCATCTCTGCATATTTTGCGGAATGACCGGCAAATGGGCTTTGCACAAAACCACAATAATGCTTTTAAAATTTCCGAGGGCGGATACTTTGCCATTCTCAATCCAGACCTGATATTCGAACGACCGGTCTTTGAACAATTAATAACCAGCCTGCACAAACATCAGGCGGATGTGATCGCCCCAAACATTGTTGATGAAAACGGAACTATGCAAGACTCGTTTCGTGCGCTTCCTTCTCCATTTGAGATCATCCGCCGCAGACTCCCTGGCTACAAGTTCAAGCCGTATCAACCAGATGGTGAAGGCTTGATCCACCCCGATTGGATGGCAGGCATGTTCTGGCTGATGAATGCAGGTGTA